>Ga0214921_10000454_pt1 | contig 76066 bp, 72 predicted proteins | sample LL1505_MetaG_FD_177992 | JGI IMG/M metagenome (GOLD analysis project Ga0214921, IMG submission 177992) | Freshwater microbial communities from Lake Lanier, Atlanta, Georgia, United States - LL-1505 | ecosystem: Environmental > Aquatic > Freshwater > Lake | place: USA: Georgia | collected... | reverse complement strand
CAACTGGTGTTGAAGGGTCAACTGGAGTCTCTGGTTCAACAGGTGTTGCAGGACCAACTGGTGTTGAAGGACTAACTGGAGTCTCTGGTGCAACTGGTGTTGAAGGGTCAACTGGAGTCTCTGGAGCTACAGGTGTTGAAGGACTAACTGGTGTCTCTGGAGCTACTGGCGTTGCAGGACCAACTGGTGTCTCTGGAGCTACTGGCGTTGCAGGACTAACTGGTGTTGAAGGGTCAACTGGAGTCTCTGGTGCAACTGGTGTTGAAGGGTCAACTGGTGTCTCTGGTGCAACTGGTGTTGAAGGACTAACTGGTGTCTCTGGAGCTACTGGCGTTGCAGGACCAACTGGTGTTGAAGGGTCAACTGGAGTCTCTGGTGCAACAGGTGTTGCAGGACCAACTGGTGTTGAAGGACTAACTGGTGTTGCAGGACCAACTGGTGTTGAAGGACTAACTGGTGTTGCAGGACCAACTGGTGTCTCTGGAGCTACAGGTGTTGCAGGACCAACTGGTGTCTCTGGAGCTACAGGTGTTGAAGGACTAACTGGTGTTGAAGGGTCAACTGGAGTCTCTGGTGCAACTGGTGTTGAAGGGTCATCTGGCGTCTCTGGAGCTACTGGCGTTGCAGGACCAACTGGTGTTGAAGGGTCATCTGGAGTCTCTGGTGCAACTGGTGTTGAAGGGTCAACTGGAGTCTCTGGAGCTACTGGTGTCTCTGGAGCTACAGGTGTTGAAGGACCAACTGGTGTTGAAGGGTCAACTGGAGTCTCTGGAGCTACTGGTGTCTCTGGAGCAACTGGTGTTGAAGGACCAACTGGTGTTGAAGGGTCATCTGGCGTCTCTGGTGCTACAGGTGTTGAAGGGTCAACTGGAGTCTCTGGAGCTACAGGTGTTGAAGGACCAACTGGTGTTGAAGGACCAACTGGAGTCTCTGGAGCTACTGGCGTCTCTGGTGCTACAGGTGTTGAAGGACTAACTGGTGTTGCAGGACCAACTGGTGTTGAAGGGTCATCTGGAGTCTCTGGTGCAACTGGTGTTGAAGGGTCAACTGGAGTCTCTGGAGCTACTGGTGTTGAAGGACCAACTGGTGTTGAAGGACCAACTGGAGTCTCTGGAGCTACTGGCGTCTCTGGTGCTACAGGTGTTGAAGGACTAACTGGTGTTGCAGGACCGACTGGTGTTGAAGGGTCATCTGGAGTCTCTGGTGCAACTGGTGTTGAAGGGTCAACTGGAGTCTCTGGAGCTACTGGTGTTGAAGGACTAACTGGTGTTGCAGGACCAACTGGTGTTGAAGGGTCATCTGGAGTCTCTGGCTCTACAGGAGTCTCTGGTGCAACAGGAGTCTCTGGTGCTACAGGTGTTGAAGGACTAACTGGTGTTGAAGGGTCAACTGGAGTCTCTGGAGCTACTGGTGTCTCTGGTGCTACTGGTGTTGAAGGACCAACTGGTGTCTCTGGTGCTACTGGTGTTGAAGGGTCAACTGGAGTCTCTGGAGCTACTGGTGTTGCAGGACCAACTGGTGTTGAAGGGTCAACTGGAGTCTCTGGAGCTACTGGCGTTGCAGGACCAACTGGAGTCTCTGGAGCTACTGGTGTTGCAGGACCAACTGGTGTTGAAGGGTCAACTGGAGTCTCTGGAGCTACTGGTGTCTCTGGTGCTACTGGTGTTGAAGGACCAACTGGAGTCTCTGGTGCTACAGGTGTTGAAGGACTAACTGGTGTCTCTGGTGCTACTGGTGTTGAAGGGTCAACTGGAGTCTCTGGAGCTACTGGTGTTGCAGGACCAACTGGCGTTGAAGGGTCAACTGGAGTCTCTGGAGCTACTGGCGTCTCTGGTGCTACAGGTGTTGAAGGACTAACTGGTGTCTCTGGTGCTACAGGTGTTGAAGGGTCAACTGGAGTCTCTGGAGCTACTGGCGTTGCAGGACCAACTGGTGTTGAAGGACCAACTGGAGTCTCTGGTGCTACAGGTGTTGAAGGACCAACTGGAGTCTCTGGTGCTACAGGTGTTGAAGGACTAACTGGTGTCTCTGGTGCTACTGGTGTTGAAGGACCAACTGGAGTCTCTGGAGCTACTGGCGTTGCAGGACCAACTGGTGTTGAAGGACCAACTGGAGTCTCTGGTGCTACAGGTGTTGAAGGACTAACTGGTGTCTCTGGTGCTACAGGTGTTGCAGGACCAACTGGTGTTGAAGGACTAACTGGAGTCTCTGGCTCTACAGGTGTCTCTGGTGCTACTGGCGTTGATGGTCCAACTGGTGTCTCTGGACCAACTGGTGTCTCTGGACCAACTGGAGTCTCTGGGCCAACTGGTGTCTCTGCGCCAACTGGTGTCTCTGGGCCAACTGGTGTCTCTGGACCAACTGGCGTTGCAGGACCAACTGGCGTAACGGGTGAAGTGCTTGGTGCCACTGGTGTTACTGGCGCGACTGGTTTTACTGGTGTAACAGGAGCCTCTGGTGCTACTGGTCTTAGAGGTCCTCCTGGTATTTCGTCAGGAAGCAGTGGCACTAGCAGTGGCACAGGAGCAGGTACGACGGGCGGTATTAGTATGAAATATGAAAAATCAGTCGACGATATTGACTACACCTACCCTATTGCATTCGATGGCATCGATACAACAGTCAGTACTGGGCCATACATAAAGGCATCTATTGACGCCGTCTCAAATCAACACTTTACTCTGAATGCAGGTACATCTACCCAGAATACAAACCTAGATATATATGCAGATAATGTCAAATTATTCAGCCAGGGCAACAATAATTATGGCTCCCTTCAATACGCACCGTTAGCTTACAATTTTAATATTACCTCTGCAAACTATAATCCTAATATAACGTATAAACTTGGGGTTGGTGTAGATGGAACTGATCCATATGTTTCCGTCAATACAATCGGCGGTGGATGGCTGAATTCTACAAGTACCTACTTTACAGCTGATTCTAAGAATTTCTACGGATACGGATTGTATTATTCTGGTCCAAATAACGGCCCTACTATGACCTATGTGAACGGTGGATATATAAATACGGTATTTTCATTTATGATATCCCTATATTCATCTTACGCCCCTGCATTACTCATTGTTAATATTCCAACGACATTCGGAACCTTTCAGATTAAGTCATCAACAGAAATTTATCAACCTATCACTCTATCTATTATTAGTCCAATTACTGGACTTGTGCATTCTACAACAATTAATAGTACTACATATTATTTACAGATATCGCGTCGTTCAAACGGATTTGCCGTAGCTTATTCGACGGATAATGCTGTCACGTGGGTCCCCTTATATGATACAGGTACGAATATCATCATTAATACGGATGCGCTAATTATTTCTTCACCTTTAAGCAATGTTGCAGGTATTGTGAAAATAAATAATTTTTCGTCACAAGTGACGACAATGTTCGTCGATGCAAAGATGAACGTGAATGCATTATCGGTCGTTTCAAATATCACCCTCACGCCACCAAATATTCCTGCTGGGTATGCTAATCCTTTTATGAATAGTTATATAGATACACTTCAAAATCAACATTTTATTCTTAATGCTGGAACTTCGAAGAATTCTACTATTACAGAGCTGTATTCAGATAAGATTAATTTATACGGTCAAAATAAAATATTGTCTAATGCAATCAACATAAATACCCAAGTCAAGGAATATAACCTATTGGTGGTAGCACCAGATGGTTTGTCATATGGCCAGACACCAACTTATTTTAGGCTCGGTGATGCGAGTCAAAACTTATATGTTACAACAAATACGGTTGGCGGTGGTTGGATTGTACCAGACCTTTCTAATTCTTTGGTAGCCACAACATATTGGGTAAATGCATCTAGTTCCATATCTGGACTATTCCTACAGTCTAGTGCAGGAACAGAAACATCTGTAGCATATACCAATGGAGGCTATATAAATGCAACTTTTATATTAGGATTATTTATTTATAATGGAGGGACCATCCAACCACGAGGATTGCAAATTAAAATCCCCACAGCTTCAGGGGCTTATAATATTCACGTTACACGAATATACACTGCACCAATTCACATAAAAATATATAATGATACAACTATCATTTATGACCAGGATACAACAATAATAAATGCTGCTGCTATTTTATATCTAAAAATAGATCGGTCATCAACAGGAATATCTATAAATTATTCAGCCGATAATATTACATATTTATCTGTACATAGCAATAATAATATCGTTATTAATTCAGACAGACTTATAGTGACTTCGCCATATGATCAAATTTCTTCTAATATAGGTATTATTACCTTTAATGTAATAGGCAGTAATAAGGAAATGAATATAGATGGAACTGTAAATATGTTAGGCCAAGTAACTTTCCAGAATAGTATAACCGCGCCCGCATTCAATTTAACATCTGACCAACGCGTGAAAAAGAACATTGTGAATATTAGCGGTGCTGATTCACTAGACGTATTAGGTAAGTTGCGACCAGTTACATATGAATATATTGACTCAACGAAAGGGAGAGGAACTCAATATGGATTCATTGCACAGGATTTAGAGAGCACAATTGACGCGGTTGTATCTAAAAATACTGCATTCATACCCTCTATCTACAGTTGGGCTACCGCATCTGTAATTTCAGAGGGAGATGCTCTAAAAGTATGGGATATTTCTGGACTTCTGTCGTTGGAGGGAGGCGCAAGAATAATGTTGATGGATACCAACTCAGTAGTATATTACGCGACTCTTATGAATATGTCTCCTAATATTTCTGTGCTCTATTTAGAAAAGAAACTACACACTGATTCTTCGAATATTCAAATATTGATATATGGACCACAACGTTCAGATGTTCGTTGCATTAATAATGGCCACATATTATCTGTAGATATTGCAGCGACTCAAGAACTGAATAAGAGAATTATAGAACTACAAGCAACAGTTCAATCTCTGACAGATAAATTACAGCAACTGAAATCAACAATCGAAATACAACAAATCTTGATTGAAAATATTCAAAATACAAACTAATTCCTTATAAGTTATGGCAGTAATACAGGACGATACTGCGGCGCCCATACAATCGCGTGTCGTCTTTCTAAGTATGCTATTCTTTCCAATAATCCAGGAGGATATTGAGCACGTCTCCCGAATGCAGTTCCGATACACGCAATGAAACTGATTCCCATAGAAATACAAGCAACAACTATTGCAGTTGTTCCTTGCATGTCGGTCATTGTTGTCCTGTAAGTGGCTGGTGCAAGGGGTAGGCAACGGCCTTCAAGTTTTGCTTTGCCTTCGCCTTCGCCTTCAGAGGCGCAGATAAATCGAATCCGTTACGATTTCTCCACGCAGAAACACAAACGAACGCAGCCTCTCCAGCAGCTCTAGGTCGCCACGAATCTGGGCAACCGCCGCCAACTCCTCTAGCATGTTGCTCACGCGTAACAAACCACGCAGCACGTTGCCCTCAAACAGTCCGAACTCCGCCGCAATCGCAGGCACAGACACACCCGCTTGCCACCGCGCCACAACGGCCACCCAGAGCAGCGACAACTTCCAGAAATTAACCGACGACGCAACTCCAGCGGCCTCTTCTGCCGCCAAGCACTTCTCTGCCTTGGCGCTCAGCCACCACAGCGCCTCTTGGGCATTCTCCGATAGACCATGCGACCCCAACGCCGGTGGCTCCTCATCCCTAGAATCGCCTCCCTCTGTCAACATCGCGGCCATTACCACGGGCAACTCTGCGGCGGGCACCTTCGCCAGAGCTCCCGATGCGCACAACAACGGTGTCAGAATGCAGTTTGTCTCATTGCATTCCGTTGCCGCTGTTCCCAGCTCCGTTATCTTACATGCATCCGTGTCAGTAGAAAGAAATCCCCACGACCGCAACAGCCGCTCTTCCGCATCCACATTGAGTAACGGTCGTCCATCCCATACTGCGGCATTCTGTTGCGCTTGAATGAGTGCAGCCTGTTCCGTCTTCAGACGCGCCCACGTGGTCTGCAGATAAGGAGATGTTCTATGTTCAACATCCCAGCGTTCCAATTCCATCCGCGCCCGTCGCTGTGCAGCGTTCTTTGTGGTCACGAGAGCCTCCGCCAGTCGGTCGCGCTCCTGCAGCTGCCGCGCCTGTTCGGTGCTGAACTTTCCGCTGAGCTCAACCACGGCTGCCTGCAGACGCTGGATTTCCGAACCGAGTGCTTGACGTGCCTCCCGCTGTTGTTGCCCCCAGTAGCTCTGTTCGGCAATCGGTAGTGGCGTCGGTGACAGCTTGAGACGTAACACGAAATCGTAGCCGAACCGCATCCGTGACTCCAGTGTCGGTAGAGAACCACACATCATGGCGTGTAGGTCCGATGACGCCATCGGGTCGATGTGGCCTCCCAACGGCTGATAGAGCACCAGACCACGGGTATCCAGACCACGACGACCGGCGCGACCGGCCATCTGGATATATTCGTCTGGTCGCAAAGGCCGCTTCTCACCGCCGTCACAATACTTCTCCAGTTCTAGAAACACCACGGTCTTGGTCGGCATGTTGAGACCCACGGCGAAGGTCTCGGTGGCAAAGAGCACACGGATGAATCCTCGACTGAACAGCACCTCCACGATTTCTTTCAGAAGCGGCTGAAGTCCCGAATGATGGAAAGCGATACCTGCGGTCACCAGACGACGCAGCGTATGGTATTGGGCTGATGTCTCCAATTCGGTGCGGTGGCGTGACAGATGAAAGTCAAAGATGTGTTGGGCAGCGGCAGCGTCTGATGTATCAATCAAGGCTTCGGACTCAATAGAGGCCGCCAGTGTCTCACACCGCTTACGGCTGAATACGAAGAAGAGCGCGGGCAGTGCGGCCTTGCTCTTGAGCCATCGGACCGTGCGCTGTAGCGTCGCGGTGGGCGTTTCGGTGTGGGCTTTTGCTTTGTCTGCACCTAACCCCAAACCGCCTTCCTCCTTCAGCCGGTCGTGTTCGGCGCGTGTCCATAGCTGACCCGGTTTGGATGCCGCAGACCCACCTGCTTGGCGCCGGTCGCGATTCGCCGTGGCGACCTTCTTTGCGTGCATGGCGACGGCATCTTCACGCTCTTCGCGTTCTTTGAGCCACGCCCTATATCCCTCTGGATTCCAGTTGTTTTTGGCATCCAGCAGAACGCGCACCGACCCATCCATAGAGAGAACACCGTGCTCCAGAGGCACCACACGGTAGGTCGTCGACAACAGCCAGGTGCGTCGTCCGTGGAGATCCGCCAGCCAGCCCGCCAGAGAGGCCGCGGAAGGCATCGTGGCCGACAGAAGAACCAGCTGAAGGTTCCGTGGGCACAGAATCATCGTCTCCTCCCAGACATGTCCGCGGTCCGGATCCTGAATATAGTGGACTTCGTCCATGACGACACCGACGACACGTTCCAGAGAGACCGCCGCGGTCAGACCAACGCCTTCGGTCGCCGTGCCCCGTTTGTAGAACAGATTACGGAGAATCTCCGCGGTCATGACCACGATGTCGGCATCGGGACACATCTTGATATCGCCGGTCAGAATGCCCACGGAGGCCGTGGGAAACAAACGCTTGAGGTCGTGGTATTTCTGATTGGAGAGCGACTTGATGGGTGTCGTGTAGAAGACGCGCCCGCCGGCCGCCAGAGCCCGCGCAATCAAGTACTCACCGACGAAGGTCTTGCCGCTGCCGGTCTTGGCGGTAACAAACACATGGTCGCCGGCATGGATGCCGAGGACCGCGTGCTTTTGAAAGGGATCCAGTTCGTATTTCGTGGGAAGTGCCAGCGGCTCCGCGGGAGGCCAGGAGCCAGAAGGGCCCGAAGGAGGGGGAGTCATGGCGTCAGGGGTCATTAAGAGAGTTGTCATCCTGTTGGGTGAGAGGGGTTTGAAGTACATGTTCAAGTTTTAACGACTTATTATGTATAGAGCTGCTCTACATTGCTTTAGAGTCTATTCCTGTGTCTGTCTCTGCTCTTGTCTCTGCTTTTGCCTTTGCCTCTGGACCGGCGGGTCTTTCTTGATCCGCCTATCTTTCTTAATCTTGGGCTATTATCGACCACGGAACTCACTAACCGCGACATATTATCTCTATCTCCCCACGTTACCTTCACAGTATGTATCGGCATATTTATACAGTCGTTTCCAACCGCCAATATGTCGGGCCACAGGTCGGCGGGAAGCATCCACAATCCAACCGCAGCCTTTTCACGCGTGTGTTTATCCCATGGCAGAGCGTCAAACGCAGCTTCTTTTTTCTCTTCAGACCAGAACACACTGGTTCCCTTATGTGTAATGCTACCTGCTGTTAGCAGTGGTAGTTCATCGGCAGCATACGGCGGCTTTATAACAACCAGTTTCCCTTCCTCGTCGCAGGTTGCAACCGCACCGCTACTAAAAATATCGGCATCTTTTGATTCGCCTAATCTCACAGGAAAACACTCAATATAAGAATCCGACATAAATTTTGTATTTCCACATGTAAAATCAGAAATCTCATCGGATGTTCGTAGCTCCCGGCCTTCTGCTGTTGTGACAATTGTCTCTTTATTCACAAGTTGGATAATCCATCCATTGATTAGTCGGATGCGACCGTCCAACATGTTAATAATATCGAATTTCTTAGTATATTCATAATCGCCCATTCTTTTTGTTTTGGGTGGCTTCTCTTCACTTATCAGGATATAACTCATTCTAGTGTCTTCACCGAAATATATTTATCGTAGAGCCCCCCTTGACATATTACGCAATTTTACAAAGATGAATTTCGTAGAAATTGTTGATAAGGCGTTTGAACTGTTAAAAGTTTACAATATGTAATAGTATAAATGCATCCAGAAGCACGAGATTTTACTTTGTATGTAAAATCTATACTTCCTAATTTTTTTATTGGAAAGAGAGTTTTAGATGTTGGTGCAGGAGATATTAATGGAAATAATCGTTTTTTATTTGAAAATTGTGAATATGAAGGAAATGATGTAATACAAGCAAACAATGTAACAATTGTATCAAAAACAAAGGATTTACCATTTGACAACAATACATTTGATACAATTATATCTACAGAATGTTTTGAGCATGACCCTGAATACAAAGAGTCATTTGTCAAAATTTATGATATGTTAAAACCAGATGGTTTATTTTGTTTTACGTGTGCTTCAACAGATAGACCTGAACACGGAACAAGAAGAACAAGTCCTAATGATTCGTATGGGACAATTGGTGATTTACAAGATATGTCAGATTATTATAAAAATCTTACAGAAATAGACCTAAATGAAGCATTACCATTAAATAATTTGTTTTCATTATGGAATACATATTATAATAATAAATCTAAAGACCTATATTTTGTAGGAATAAAAAAAGGTAATTATACTTTTGATTCTTTAGAAAAATATGTAAATAACGAAGTTGTAAATACTTCATCTAATATCGGTGTTTGAAATGTAAAAATGCGATGGTTTAGATATTATGAATGTATGGTGCAGACCTCCCTCTATAAAAACTAAAGCTAATTCTCAATATCATGTTTTCGTAATATTACCTATACGGCGAAATTACGAAAACTTAGGAGAGAACTCACTACGGCGACCCAGCGATTCTCTGAACTGCTTTAGGGTCGGCAGCTCTTGCGACTCTACTCTACGTAGCGCTTCTCTGAACCGCCTTAGGGTCAGCATCGCGTACGATATTCCTTCGTTTCACTACGGCGACCCAGCGGTTCTCTGCCTTAGGGCCGGCAGCTGTTGCGACTCCGTTTCGTTCGCCGCGGCTCACTACTCTACGTAGCGCACATCTGCCTTAGGAAATCCGTTAAATTCAGACGCCGTCACCGTCGTATATGCTCCCATATTCGGCACGCGCAACACATCTCCTTCATCTACTCCCTGTGGTAACATAATCCGATCACCGATGCAGTCGCCACTGTCGCACGTCCGTCCGAACACCACGAACGGTCGCAGCCATTCGCCTCTGCGCGCCGGCACATCAAAAATCGGTTGCTGACCATCGAACGGAATATTACTGAATACGCCATACACGGATTCATCCACTGTTATTCGCCATTCGGGGTCGCGTTCTGACAGCGGCGGAGGCCACACCCTTTTGCGTCCGATAACCGGTGTCCACAGCGTGTGCGTCGGTGCAGCCAAGAAACGTCCTGGCTCTGCAATCCATTCAACTTGTAACGGTGCCTTCTCCCGTGCTATCGTCAGTGCCTCTGCCGTCTCACAGAACGACGCCTCATCTGGAAGGAATCCTCCACCGATGTCGATTGTCTGTGTAGCGAATCCGTATGTATCGGCGATGGCCGCACCCTGCCAACACCGCTGAATCGCCGCCGAATACTGCGCCGGTGATTGACACTCTGAGCCTACATGGAAACTGAACCCCGTCATTGAGAGCCGATGACGCGCGGCCAACCGGTAGATATCGTCTAGCCACTCCAGCGGCGCGCCGAACTTCTTACCGAACGGCTGCTTGCTGCCCTTATCTTCTACCAGAAGTCGCACCAGAATGTCTCCCTTCCAGCCACATGATGCCAGCTTTTGCACTTCTTCAGGAGAATCCACCACAGTTCGTGACACATCTGTTAGAGAAGAGGCAGCAGCGGCAGAAGAAGCAGAAGAGGCAGAAGAAGCAGCAGAGGCAGCAGAGGCAGCAGAGGCAGAAGAGGCAGCAGAAGCAGCAGAAGCAGCAGAAGCAGCAGAAGCAGCAGAAGCAGCAAAAGCAGCAGAAGCAGAAGAGGCAGCAACAGCAGTAATATCTTCACGTTTTTTGCACGGCTGTGCGTAAATGATGGGCGGCAGCGGTGCATTCTTTTTTATCTCTAAAGCCCGCACCTCCTCAATCTCCCGTAGCGAAGCGCAGTCGAATCCAATGCCGGGATAATCTTCCGTCATCCAGCGCATCATGGTCGCGTCATTGTTGCATTTGACGGCGTAGAAAGGACGAATCCAGGGAACCGTAGTGCGCCAGAGAGCCAGCTGTTTGCCCAGAGCTGCGCGGCTTATCTCCAAAAAAGAGCGTGTGGCCGTCAACTTGGATATATAGGCCGGACATTTTCTTAAGCTAGCACGGTGTTCCACGCTAAACGAGTGTTGCCGCCAGTCGCGCCGCCAGCTCTCCAAACTTGTACTTCACGGTCATACTGAAGAAACTCATATGCTCTGTCTTTCCATCCCATTCCGCCGCATACTCGGTCGCTTTCTTGACCAGCGCATCCCGCACCTTGATAAACCGCTCCCGAATTGCGTCATAGACAGGCACCATGTATGACGGCGGCTCCGTCATATGCGCAAGAATGGCGGTCTCCAGCGTGGCCTGAAAGACCATGCGCTTATACACCGGCATATCGGGATGAGATGACATCGCCGAATATCCAGGCTCATTACGCAGCGGCTCATCATTGAGGACCGCGGTCTGGATACAATGCAGAATACTGCTGAGACTCTGCACGCCCGACCACTGCTCTCCCTGCCAGGTGTTTAGCAGCGACAGGCAGACCTTGCCGGTCTTATACAGATTGGGATTGAAACGTGTGCGACCGTCATTCGTCAGATAGGTGAATGACGGTGGCTCAAATGGATAATTGTCGGGAAAGCGGACTTCGAAACAGAATGCACCTCCATAGTACGGCGTATCGGTCGGCCCACACACAATGGCCCAGCCGTGCGCCAAATCGGTCTCATCGGGAATCCAGAACATGCCTTCAGAAGTAAGGTCCAGAGCCTTCTTCGTATCCAGAGTAATGCGGCGAACAGCAAGTGCAGAGAGGGTCATCCTGCTTTATAGTCGGTGGGTCATGTGCCCCTGTCAACTTTTAGGCCGCCTAAAAATCCGCAACAGCAACAGCAACAGGATGGAACTTCCAGGAGAGTTTCTGGTCTATATGACGGGCCGCAAGAACTATACCGACCGCTTCGTGTATCTGAAGGCGGCACCCGTCAATTCCGAAACGTGGCGCATCTGGTGGGGCGAGCCCAGTCAGGATTATGTGATTGTTCCGACCAAGGTCGAGCCGTTCTCATCATTTGTTTCTGTGTCTGAATCTGGACTTGCATCTGAATCTGGACTTGTGTCTGTATGGATCTCCGATGCGTCTTCGGCGCCCGTAACAGTCCGTGCATCTATACACGGAGGAATGCGTCAGGACGGTGCGGTTCTGCCCATTCTGGAGATCCGGCCGACCTGGGTGATCGGCAAACCGGCGGGACAGCGCACCCTTCCCCGTAATCTCCAGGTGGTTGTTCTATCAGGAAATCCCATCTTCGTCCCGAAAATGCCACGAGAAGCAGTGAGTCCGCACGTGGCTTCCATTATAGTCGCCCACGCACGGGCAGCAGGAGATATCTGTCCAATTACTGCGGAGGCGTTTCACGACGGCGACATTGCCGTGCTGCCGTGTGGTCATCTGTTTAGTGCCTACGCTCTGTCGCATTGTGAATATAATATCTGTCCATCGTGCCGCCAGTGGGGTCGGCCCACCCTGTTATGAGATACCTATTTTCTGTTCTTATATAAGAAATGAAAGATTTTTACATTCATCTGGCGCATATCTTGATATTCTCTACTTTCTTACTCTATGTTGGTATTATGAGAGAGAATCTACCTGCGTTTTTTTATAATATTATTCTGGCGGTTGGTATTGTAATGATAGCCTACCATATATATAAGTCGTTATTCAAGAACGATGCGTGGGTGAACTATATTCATATCTTTCTGGTGGGACCTTTGTTAGTCTATATTGGCCTCCAAAGAGAGAAAACGGCAAGAAAGTGGTTTGAACTCTTGATAATGTTGGCATTCGCCTCCTTCGGATATCACGGATACTATATCCTTGGAGATTATTAACTGTGTCTGTATCGCACACTCTGGGAATACAAGGATGCAACAGATCTGCACGTTCAGTTTGGGTGAGGGCGCACCCAAAAGTTGACACGGGTCGCGACGTGTCACACCCGTCAAACAGGATGTCATTAACTCTCCCAATGAACTTTGTTCTGTATCTCCCTTGGCGCAAGGTGCTCAAGAATCGGTATATCCGCGTTATCCGTACTCTAGCGCCGGATTCCTCTGATTCTCATGGGGCAGACGGAATTCTGACCGCGGCACCCTACGATAGTGTTCCCGTTACGTTTTCTGCTGCGCAGCCTTACGCAGAGACTCATACTTATCATTTCCAATCCGGTGTTAAACTGCGGCTGGCAGAGATGCCATCGGCATCCCAGAATGGTGCGACGGTTCGGGTCTTTAGGATGACAGGTTCCGTTCCGTCAGCTCTGGGTAGTGGTTTCCGTGCGACGAACATGCTTGCGATTCTTCCTTCTCCTTCTCCTTCTCTTTCTTCGAGTTCTTTCATCGACGCATCGGGTGCTTCAGCATACACCATATATTCTCCTTATGCTTATGCTTCTGCTTCTGCCGCTGCTTCTGCACCAACAACAACGGTAACAACCATAGCACCACCAGTACCAGCAACAACCATGGCCCTAGAAGCAAATTCTAAGTCCAAGAAGTTTTCCACTGCGAAAAGCAATCTCCCCACAATAGGAGTCCACATCGCCACACAGCTGCTGGAGCTAGCGCAGCTCAAACACGACATGTGTCCGATTACAGCAGAAGAGTTCATTACCGGTGAGACAGCGGTCATGCCCTGCGGACACATGTTCATGCGGTTCGGCTTGGAGGAGACCTTCAAGGCGCCTGTCTCAAAAAATATCTGTCCTTGCTGCCGGCAGAAGGGAAACATCGTGATTGTCTAAAGCACCTGCAACAAGTGCAAGTCCCACCAATATTTTGGCTGTCTTTCCTTGTCTGTGAGGCCAAACCAAAAGTTGACCCGCCGCCGCAAACCCCCACGACCAGCAAGGATGACCACACCTTTATCTGAGTATATCAAGCAACACCGTACTACGACGAACGAATGGAACGTGACCGGCATCGGCCCCAGCTGGGGTGGCAAGTACAAGATTCCCGATGAGGAGTATGATGCCGTTTTTCTGCCGTTGGTTCACGCGCACGTCTTCAAATACAAGATGGCAACATCGCTTCTGGAGAAGCACGGAACTTACAGCCCGATTCTGATTGACCTAGATTTCCGTTACCAGGCGGGAGGCCCTCTTCATCGCCGTTTCACACAAGACCAGGTTCAGATGTTTGTCGCCGCCTATGCAGAGGCCTTTGCACATTTCTTTGAGCCGCCACCTGAGCCGCTCCAGTTCTTTGTCCAGCTGAAGCCGTCACCAGAGGCCGACCCGGCACACGATGCGCACAAAGATGGCATTCATATTGTGGTTCCGAATATCACCTTGTCCCCAGAGATTCAGTTTGCTATTCGCGGCTACATTCTGCAGAGCGGTGCCATTGAACGAATCTTCGGACCCACCGGCATGACGAATGAGCCTACCGACTGCTTTGATATCAGCGTCATTCAGCGGAACAACTGGTTTCTGTATGGTGCCTGCAAGCCCAACAAGGCATGGTACAAGGTGGAGTATGTATGGGCTGTTGCTTCTGCGTCTGCGTCTGCGAAAGAAACCACGCTATCTCTTGAGTCCGTAGCTCTTGACACCTGGACCCCTCTGGAGCTAGTCAAGATGCTCAGTATTCGGGTCGGCCACGAATCCGCAACACCGCTGACTCTGCGCACAGATGATGCTGAGGATGCCGAATGGGCGCAACTTCTGGGGCGTTGGGGCAAGGGTTCCAACTGGGCAAAGACCAAGTCGCCTGGTCTGTTTGCGAAGAGCAGCAGCGGTAGCAGCGGCACAAGCATGGCCGACTTTATTCTTGATGGGGGGGGTGCAGCAGGAGGAGGAGCAGGCGCAGATACCGATTCCAGCAGCAACATGATTCAGATCAGCGGCCTGTCCGTTCGTTCTGATTATTCACCCGCCGATTGCGTGCTTGCCTACCGTCTGACCCGTGAGTGTCTCAATCCCGAGCGTCGCTGCGGCGAATATCAGGATTGGGTGTCCGTCGCGCTCTGTCTCAAGAATATCAGCGATACTACCGATTCCTTCAATGTCTGGGCAGATCTCACCCGCCGCACCGGCCCCACCCATAAAAAGTCCCAGATGTCCGACACAGAGCTGCAGGCCAAGTGGAATCTGCTTCCGTGTGAGACCTCCGCACGCCGCACCGGTCGCAAGCCGCTGCTAATGGGAACGCTCCACCTCTGGGCCAAGGAGGACAACGAGGCAACATACCGTTCCATCATGAATGAGGCGAATCGTGAAGTCGCACTTCTCAATGACAACGGCAGTCACGTCGCCGTCGCAGACCTCATTCTGCGCATGTATCGCCACGAGTTCCGGTGCACTCCCACAAAAAAGTCGGCCACCGCGGCATCAATGGACTGGTATCAGTATGCCGGCAACTCCTGGCGGTGTCTCAAGACATCCATGCGTATCCGCGAACGACTCAGCAATGAGGTCCGCAATCAGTATATCGAGGCCGACCGCGAAGTAGGACGTCGCATCACGAGTGCGACCAACGACGACGACCGGCAACGTATGGAAGTCAAACGGAAGAATCTCTTCAAGGTCGAGCAGCAGCTCATGAACTGCGGTTTCAAGGATTCCGTAATGAAGGAGCTGTCAGAGAAGTTCTACGATGAGGATTATCTGCAGCACATGAATCAGGATGTGACCCTTGTCGGATTCAGCAACGGTGTTCTGGAGTTGCGCAAGCCCAGCGAAGACGGACAGTTTCATACCCACTTCCGTCCCGGCCGCCCCGATGACTGTATCTCCTTTCAGATGGGTCGCTGCAATCCCGGTCTGGATGCTATTCCGTATATTCCATACAATCCCGCCGCGCCGGCACCAGAGCATCTGGAGCTGCTGGACTTCTTCACGAAAATCTATCCGGACGCCGTTCTCCGTGAATATGCACTGACGCTCAACAGTGCCTGTCTGGAGGGGTCGAATCATGAGCAGAAGTTCTACATCATGTCGGGCTCCGGTGGTAACGGCAAGTCCAAGATTATCGACCTCAACACCAAGACCTTCGGGGACTACGCCGAGTCGCTGCCCGTGACCGCTCTGACCCGCAAGCGCGCCGATGCCGGGTCCGCTAATCCCGAACTCATCGTTCTCAAGTGCCGTCGCTACATCAGCATGGTGGAGCCCGAAGAGGGTGAGAAAATCAATACGTCGCTGATGAAGCAGATATCGGGTCAGGACACCTTGAAAGCCCGTGGTCTGTTCCAGGACCAGGACCAGTTCGTCGTCACGGCGCGTATCTTCATGTCGTGTAACGACCTGCCGGCGGTCAGTAGTATGGACAACGGAACATGGCGGCGTCTGGTTGTTCTTCCGCACGTGGCGACGTTCGTTGAAGAGGGCAAGCCGACGAATCCGGCCCAAAATATCCACAGTCGCGACCCGTTGCTGGACAACAAGATTATGCGGTGGCGGCCGTTCTACGCGGGCCTGCTTGTCTGGTACTATGAGAATCGCTATCTCCGTGGCGGTCTGAAGGAGCCTGCCGTTGTCACGGCGGCCTCCAACAAGTATAAGGAGGAGAACGACAGCTTTCTGGCTTTCTGCCAGGAGTGTCTGGTGCGCGAGGTGGGCGCAGAGGCGACGGCGAACGATGTGTTGATCCGCTACAAGGAGTGGTCCAAGTACAACACACAGAAGAAGGTGATGCAGAAAAAGGACCTGATGACCAAGATGCAGGAGATTTATGGCAAGCCAGTCGATGCGGCAGGCAAGGTGTTCGGAGGCGTGCGGGTGGCCTACGAGGGCGACGATGTGTCTGGAAACTTTATGGGATAGAGCCTAACATTGCTGCTGCCAACGTGACGATTGCAAAGACTGCTGACAGCTTATATTCAGAATTGAAGCTCTCTCTAATAATAGACGGTCTGCATATGAAATAGACTGGAATGGTGATGGAGAGTTCAGCAGTGAACAGAGACGTCTATACTCTGAGCGTGTGAACGCACTGGAGTTTGCACATAATGGATTCTCCAGTAAAAGAGAAGCACAGCTTATATCTGTCTGTGTTGATTGCATTTGTTAAAGGCTAAGAATTTTGCATAAAATCACACCAATCATTTCGATATCGTCGCAATAGATAGTAATCAGAATAAGAAACATATTTTTGCGGTCTTAATGCAATTGCACCTGTTCCTTGTTGTGTAATTCTTCCCGTCGAAGTGTTAGGTTGAGTGAATGTGCATACACGTCGCATATTGGTAGTTTCCCGATGTATTGACCATGCGTTTGCATCTAGGATTGGTTGCGGCGGGAATGCAGGTGGGCACGGAGAAGTAGAATGTATGTGAAATGAGTGAAGTTTTGGTCCAGTATAGTGGCACCCGCACTTTCCCATAGTTAAGTCAATGCAGACAGTGGTGGAAGTGGTGGTTGTCTGTGCTACGGTGGTGGTCGTGGTGGTTGTCTGTGCAGGTGCCGGTGCTACGGTGGTGGTTGTGGTGGTTGCCGGTGCTACGGTGGTGGTTGTGGTGGTTGTCTGTGCAGGTGCCGGTGCTACGGTGGTGGTTGTGGTAGTCGGTGCTACGTGGGTGTGATTATCCAGACAGCGAGATTTAATCTGTATATCCGACATCTCTAATATCGCATACATAGAATTATCCTATATATTTTATGTCAGTAGCCACAATGCCACATAGGTTACCACCAGAATACCGAGCCATCCTCCGCCAACCAGACGCCACCGTTCGGATTGCGTCAGATTCAGATATAGACCCTGAACCGGCGGCAGATTCAATCCGAATATCAGCCCCGCAAAGAGTAAGAAAGCACCAAAGCACGATAAGAACGCAATCAGCACTTGATTGTCGGGCACCTGTGTAAAATACAATCCGCCGACCGCAGGCGAAATCTGCGGTCCACTATCCAGAAAAATCCGTCGCGATTTACGAATTTTACCTTTGAGTTCGTCAATCTCGTTCTGCAGACGGTCCGCCTCCTCATTGACAATCTTCGTCAGCCCCTGTTGCGATTCCTGAGAGCCTCCCACCCGCTCCGCGTGTTTCACAATAAATTCATGGATGTATTGCAGCTGCTCCTTTTCGGCTTTTGCTTTTTGTATAGAGCCCGCCGCATCTTCGACCGCGGCATTGCCCTGCGCCTCGGGGCCCAAACACGCCAGATTCGCCTGGCGCGCTGCCGTAAAGTCTGCCGTAGCGCGTTCAACTGCATGTTGAGCCGCATTCAGTTGAACCCGTTTTGCGATGCATTTGTCCATCCCTTACTGGTCCTTATGAAAATTCTACATAGTTCCGCTTGTCTGTTCTGCATAGCCGATGCACAGCTCTCCCACCGATTTCTTGTTTCCGTCTTCGCCGAACCGCCGCTTGTTCCAGTAGCGCGCATCCCGCACATTGCCAGTGTACCAGTAGCGGTAGAGCCAGGTTCCTAGACCAATCACGACCACAAACACCATCAGATAGTTGGCAGCATCCGTGCTTATCCATCCGGCGGTTTGTGCGCCGAGTGTAACAATAATCGTCAGCATCACCAACAGCAGTAATTGCAGAACAAACAGAGTCTCCCGCTTATTCTCAAAATACCAGTTGTTAATCTCGACCTGACGCCGGGTCATATCCAGATTTTTCTTCGCAGCGTTCTGATACTCCGCCTGCTGGGTGATTATGTGGTCCTGGGTAACGGTGAGGTCGTGTGTCCGATTTAACGCCGCCATGGAATTCTGGTCCATGTCCATAAGACGTGCCATATCTCCAGATGCCTTCACAAACGCCGCCCGTTTCGTGTCGACCACTTCCGACAGAATCCGCCCTTTCTTGTCATTGACGTAGGCGCTATATTTATCGGGCGAGGCCTGGAGGCTCTGCAGGAACTGAACCTTTTCAATATCCTGCAAATCCACAATATCCTTGTTTATCAGTGCCATTCTCTACGGCTTAGATATAAAATTAGCGCTCAGCGATGAATCCAACTTCCTTAAGTTACAGTAATTCCACCGCACGTAAGCGGCGGGAAGACCTTATTTTCATGTCGGAGAGCGGAGAGCAAAGAGCATTATTACATAGAGCCGCCGGCACCCAGGCTCTTATATACAAAAAAGAGAGCACCAACAGCAACCACGTTGAGCGCTACAAAGGAGGCAATCTGCACGTTCATCGACGTGGATTTCTCTGCCGAGTAACGAATCATCTCCTCTTGTGTTCGCAGCCGCACATCGTTGCTGGTTATGTAATCCTTCTGGGCTTTCAGAATGGCCACCTTCTCATCCAGCGCTTTGCTGGCTTCCTCCAGCTGCGTGCTGCGATTATTAACAGCTCTAGCACGGTTATTTCCCACGTAGTTTAGCACTTCCAGAAGAGAATTCAGACGCCGATTGAGTCCCGTTGATAAATCTAACAGCCTCTGCACATTCGGGTCATTCACTGTAGCGGGATTCGCCACGGCGGTGAGAAACTCAGTAAGCGCCACCTTGTAACGGACTTCGTAGAAACAGTATTCCTTTTGGACAGCGGCATAAAAATCGCGGTCCGCTTTTGTCTGTTCATCCATCGTTCCTTTGAGACCGGGAACGAGTCCCTGACCCTCCAGATTATTCACGTGTCCGGCCAGAGCCGTCATAGAAATCCGCTTGGTGCTGTCGTCAATGGGCAGACCTGGAGAGCTTATAGAGCGGTCCATGACATCTCTGGCCTCTGCAAGCGTTACGGCGGAGGCATCTGGGCAGATATTGGATGACAATGCGGCAAACTGGTTTGCATACACACGACCGGAATAATTGAGTCCAGATGCTCCGTCGTATGTGGGTTGCCGCTGTTGAGATAGAACTCCGACAGAAATCGGCGGTTGTCCTTGTTGCTGTTGCTGTTGCGGTTGCTGGCTACCACCACTGGATGAGGCGTTTCCCATTCTAACGATGAGCACTATTTTTGCTACTACCGCCTACCATTGAACCTAGTTTAGAACCAACAGTACCTCCCATCAATCCGAACACCGACATATATGTCAACCAACCCAGCAGGCCAATCGCAACTATCCCAAATAAAATACTCAGAATCAAAATCGTAAAGCGCGTTGAATCCCGAAAGGTACGTTGCAGACCCAGTATATTCGTATATGGTGATGGAACAACTTTTGGATTTAGCGAACCGGCCTGTCCTTCACGGGTTGCGGCTTGGGCGCGCAGCGTGGCGAGATCTGTTTGAGCCTGCATGATTTCGCCGATTTTGCGCTCAAGGTCCGTAATTTCATGATTCGTTGCATCCAACATTTGTGACTGTGTTCTGAGACCATCCACCTTGGCCCGCCACCGCCGCAACGTATCTTCGACCGCCGCCTGCCACTGTCCAGTTTGTCCTGCGCGCAGACCATTTTCCCAGTCGGCCATACGTGCCGCGAATTCATTCGAAAATTTGTCCAATTCGATGCGCATCTCAGCTGCGCTCTGCATACCCTTGATATGGGTGAATAGTTTTGACTCTCTGACTCTTTAACAATTATGACGAACAATTTCTCAGAACCTGACTGATGCCCGCTGTTGCACTTGGACGGTCCACGATAATTACATCTCCGGGCACCAGACCCAGAATCTTGGCCTGGATATCGCCCATCTTGATTTGCGGCATTTGAATCCTAGAAGTAATGTGCCAACGGCGCATAGCTTGCTCTGACTCTTCATCTGTCAGCTTACGATGCGGGGGCACCAGCACATGGCGACTGGGATTCACGACAAGTTGCTTGATTTGAAAGAAAGTAATCCGAATCCGACGTGTCTGCCACTGGGACAATGATTCTTTATCAAATGCCTCATTCCAGGGTTCGTTGATAAGAACAATAATATCATCGGTGGTCTCAACCTTTGTCGTGTCCTTACCATCGGCGGGATTTGTAAAGAGCCTTTCTATAACGCCTGACAGTTTCTGCTTGATACGGTCTTGCAGAACATGCACCACGACAGCACGCGGACACGGCGCAGCACTACCTTCCTTCTTGGGAACATATATGTCGAGTGCCCGGGGTTTATCCATCAATGTGACAAGCTGATCGGGCGCAATATTGCTGTATAGAGATACGTCATAGCCGCGGCTGGTCAGAATTTCCAGAACCGTGTTACGGGAACGAATCAGAATATCTTCAACCTGGGTATCTACCTGCGAATCCATTATAACTACTCTACTACGAGAAGTTACAATGTCAAATTTTGACTCATGGTTATCCTTCCTTTGTAACCTGAACTTCTAAATTACCACCTGATTGTGTGGTCATTTTTTCGGATGTGTCTCTGTCATTGCCTCCATCGTCGCCGAAAGAGCCACCAGCCTGCGTTACGTTCCCAAATGTCCCCTCATTTGTCTGAATGCCTTCCCATGTTAATCGCCGATTTCCTCCCCGATTTCTATACCGACGCTCTTTATTCTTCATCGCCGGTGCCGCCTGTGGATTTATGAATAAATAGACACCGCCGGACTGAACTGCTGGTGCTGCGTTTGTCGCGGTAGCGTTGGTCGCGGTAGCGTTGGTCGCAGCAGCTTGAGCTGGTGGAACAACCACCTGAACAGTATCCTTCGCTGCTGCGACTGCCTCTGCTGCTGCTGCCTCTGCTGCTGCTGCCTCTGCCTCTTCATCATCCGACTCATCTGACTCCGCCCAGAGACGATTTAGCGCCGCCCGTTGAAACGTCTTCTCATCAGGACGCTCTCCTGCTAACTCCGTGCGCACCTCTTCCAAGAGAGCACCCAGACGGTTTTCACCCTTACCATTCTTTCCACTGCCCCAGTATGCGTCGGCTGGACTTACATTGAGCAGATGACGTTCGCCCGTGCTCTGTAGCAGATAGAGAGCGGAGGGATTCTGACGGAACTTCGCCACCAGAGCCGATTTCATGACGCGGTCCTTAATAGCCTCCCAATCACCGCGCAGCGGCAGCTCCTTGGATTGGCTGATTGATTTGGCCTTGGCTGCAGTGGGAGCCTGCCGAATCTGTTCCTGAATGGCGGGATCGGCCGGAAACTTCATGGCCAGAAAGTAATGCGCAACCGTCGGCCATGTCTGTTTGGCCGGATCCACGGAACCATCGGGATTTATCCCCAGAGCAGGATATTGGGTTCCATCGGGCGCAGGAATCTGTTCGGCGGGCATACGCATCGGCGCAATGGCAAAATTACTGAATACGCCCCATTCGTTATCCATCTGAGTAGAGAAACGGATGGTCTGCGTATCCGCGATGACGGCTTTATCTGCTGCTTCCGCACCAGCACCAGCAGCAGCGACAGGTAAATCAGCAACAGTGGTATCTGCCAGTGGTTTGGGACCGACTTCTGCCTCTTTTCCTGCTTCTTCTGCTTCTCCTGCTTCTCCTGCGTCTCCCTCTTCTCCAGCACCAGCACCAGCAGCAACACCAGTAGCAGCACCAGCACCAGCACCACCACCATCTTCCACCCGCATCCATCCCCATCCTTCTTCGCGCAGACGCCCCACCGACGATTCCGTAACAAACCGAATGCCGTATCCGCCGAACGTGGCCAACTCCTGCTCCATGAGCTTCAGCGTGTACGGCATGCTGACCTGTGAAAACGTCGCCCGACTCTGTCTCAACGGCATCTGCAACGTCATTGTTGCCGCATCTAATCCCGTATATGTCAGCGGTCCATCGCATCCAGGACAGACAAACAGCTTCTCTCCCTCATTATAAATCGGAATCCGCCCACATCCGTTACAAATCCAGAACTTCGTAGCATCACCGCGTTTCATCATAGACTCCTGTAAGAATCCCGCAATTCCGTGCGCACACAGCGAATCGCGTTCCATCTCACCGATACGTAGACCGCCCTCATTTCCGCGCCCACCCGTCGGCTGGTGTGTCTTGACTTCTTTCTTACCCATGCCGCGCGCATTCACCTTATCTTCCGTCAAATGCCGCAGTCGCATGAAATACAACGGACACACAAAGATATCGCACGCCAGCTGCTTGCCCGAGACACCCGAATACATGACCGAATCACCCGCCCGCGACAGCCCCGCCGCCTCCAGTGCATCTCCCAGCTGCGTCACGTAGTTCCCTCCCGTAGAAAACGTCGTCGCATTGACCTTCGCAGATACTTCAGCCCCCAGCCGCCCCGCAATCATTTCCACGAGCTGCGCCACCGTCATACGCGAAATCAACCCGCCCGGATTGACCATAACATCCGGCACGGTTCCGTCGGCCAGACGTGGCATATCCGCCGCCGCTACAAACATTCCAATCGTTCCCTTCTGTCCGTGACGGCTTGAGAATTTGTCACCCAGCTGCGGCACGCGGATTTCGATAATGCGCACCTTGACCAGCAGATGTCCGTTGCCCTGGTGGAGCACCACCACGGAATCCACCCGTCCCTGTGTCCATAGCGCCGGCTTCACCGAATAATCCTTAATTTCATTGGTATCCGGTAACACGAGATACCGACCGACCAACACCGTTTTTTCATCCACCATTTCGCCTTCCCGAATAATACCTCTCTCATCCAACTTGGAATAATCAAGTCCCGACGCCAACGATGTCCAAGCCGGAACCGCCGCCGGATTCGCCACGTGACTATGGGCCTTTGTGCGCGGGTCCGTTTCTTCCTCACAGTCGTAGGAACGCAGATTAATACTCTGGAACATTCCGCGCGCCACGGAATCCTTGTTAATTATCAGACCGTCGTCCTGATTGTAGCCGCTTTCCGAGGTCGCCGCGATGATGCAATTGAATCCGTAGGGCATCTCACCGCGTCCCACCGTTTCATACATGAAGGTCCGGCAAATCGGTGCCTCTCCGTAACACAGCTGATGTGCATTGTTGTCGTAACGACTGAGCAGATTCGTGGCCATATAGCCGATTCCCTGTTTGCTCTGGGAGTTCGACAGCTGGTTCCGCGGTGCCTGATTGTGATTCGAATACGGAATCATAGAGGCCAGTAATCCCGTCATTGTGGATGGATGAATCTCCACGTGGGTGTGCTCTGGGGTCAGGTCACCGATGGACCCCCACCAGGAGATATACGCCTCATTCATTTCGTTCGGATCGCAATACTCAATAAAGCCCGCGGTGGGGCTGAGAGCGGCGGCGTAATCTTCCGCGGTGGCCCGTGGATTTTCTGCCAGCGGATCCAAAAACGTCACTGTGCGCAGAGTCGCCGCCGCCGTCGCTGGATGGGTTCCGAATACCAGATTACGCCACGGCATGTCGCGAAATGTCGGTAGCAGCTCAAGAAACTGGGGACCGCGCAAAGAACCGCCAACCAAGTGCCACAGAGGACGCACGGGCCGGCCCTCATCCAGATAAATCCGCACCGTGCGGTCCGGCGTATTGAAGCTGATAGACGCCGTCGGAGCAATCAGCGCATTCCACTTGAAGAGCCGCAGCGTCTGCACGAGAGACTGCGGTGTGAGCGTAAATCCCACTGTGCCGCCGTTGATTTGGACCACTGCCGCGGTTCGCCGCAGCTCTGGAGTCGTTTCGGCCACGGGAATCAGTCCTCCCTTGATGCGCATCCACGCCAACAGGGGTCCCGTGGGAGCTCCAAAGGAAAACTGCGTCATCATCGACAGATTCTTCGTAACACCGATGTGCGCGCCGGTCGGTGTCTCGGAAGTGCAAAAGAATCCGATGTGACTTGTCTGGAGTTTCCGCGGACCCGTGGTCTTCATACCCGTATCAAAATCGGATACAACGCGCCGCTGGTGAGATGTGGAGTCCATGTATGAAATCCGCGCCAGTGCCTGCAGCACGCCCGGTTTCTCATTGCGTTCGTTGGTTCCCCAGCGACCCTTGAATCCGCGCAGAATAGAGGAGTTCAGAGTCTGGGGCTGGAACATCGTCATCAGATTGCCCTGGGCAAACAGGTCGAACACGGAGGAGCCCTGATACAGCTGTTCGTTTGCACGGTAGGTTCGGTCGATGGTCAGAATCACGGCAGCCCGCCACTCTTTCCAGCACGCATTGAACAGCTCACGCACGAGAACACCCGATGTAAGGAAGCGCTGGCCGCGCATGTCGTCGCGGTCGGTTTTATCCTGCAGACCATGTTTTGCGTAGATAATCTGTCGGGCCATGTCGGCCAAATAATAGGCACGGTTCATCGGCTCATCGGGAACGTGGGGTAACATGAGATTCTGCAGAATATCCAATACGTGGGCCTCCGTGAAGCCCTTTGTCAGTGTCTTGATGTACTGGATGGCAAGATACTTATTATGAATGGGATAAGCGTCTTCAATGGAGGGAATCAGCTCTGCCGCCAGAGGGTCTGCGGGGTCAGGGAAAATCATACGAACGATCTCTTCATCGGATTCGAGACCGAGGGCACGGAACAGCATAAACAGAGGGAATGCTCCACGAATCATCGGAACGGCGACGCGGATTTCTTCACCGGGGTTTGTCTTGGTTTTCTTGAGCATATACATGGCGATGCGGCGGGTTTGTTTTGTCTCGGGATGGAGACTGACGACTGATGCGTAGGCGTGGAGCGGATCGGATTCGGGTTTTCTTTCAACGTAGAGAGAATTGAAAGCCTGCTCTCCGCGGGTGATTAGCACTTTTTCGGCTCCGTCAATGATGAAATATCCGCCATAGTCGTTGCGGCATTCTCCCATTTCTTCGAGTCGTGCGGGGTCGGAAACACCGGTGGCGCAGAGACGGGAGCGAAGCAGAATAGGGATGCGGAAAAGTGGGAAGCCTCGGATAAGCGGAGCCTCTTTGACTTCGGTCACCCATTCGGTGCTTTCACCTGCAGCAGAGCCAGCACCTGCACCAGCACCAGCGCCAGCAGCAGAGCCAGATCCAGATCGCGTAAATGTCACCCGCACCAAGATATCTGCTGAAATCTGCGCCGAATACGTGAGACCTCTCAATCTAGCTTCATTCGGCAGCAGTCGCCGGATCGTGTTGCCTTCATCCAGAGTGACTACCGGCGGCGACAACGATAATGCCAGACCCGCCGGTGTGGGCGCGTCGCCTCCAACGAAAATCTCCACACGATATGCAAAAACCCCTGCCTCTTTATCAAGCGGCTCTTTGAGAAACACAATCGGGTTATTGCTGTGAATGATGGTCGGAATCTCATCAAATATGCACTTCTCATAACTGTCGATATGGTGTCGGGTAAGCGGGAAATCGGTTTCCTGAAAGTATTTTTCAAGAAACCGCAAACCTTCTGCTGCGAGACTGTCCTCCATCACTATCGGTTCGTTGCATTTTCAGTAGCCTTTATAAACCGAAGGTAGCTTCGTGAGTTCGGTCAGACCGGCAGGATCATACGGTCGCAACGTCGGTGTTGTGATATGCGCATGATACGAAACGGGTGACACGGGAGGATTTGCTATCTGTCCGTGAGATATGATGTTTTCTATAGAGTTGCGCGGAACGGAGGCGGGTGCATGCGGCATGAAGAGCGAATCCAAGAAACCACCGCCGTATTGTCCTTGTCCTTTTCCTTGCCCTTGTCCTGGAGCATCGTGACCCGCCACCGAATTACAGCTACGCCCGATGGATGATTCGTAGTAACGATTCATGCTGCCCAACACCGTCGCGTCATTGCTGTAATCTGTTGGAAAACGGCCATACACGGGTGCCGTGATGCCCTGTCCGAGTGTCCAGCCCAGCGGCGCCATACCACCACGCTGCGCCTTACGCGACTGGAGCCGGCGGACCTTGGCGTTCCGTTTCGTGTGTCGCCCTTTGCTTTTGTCTTTGTTGTCGCCAGATGCAGCAGGCAACGCTAAGACCGCCCGATAGTGCATAACCATTCCCTTGACTGCCGGCTCGGACAAATCTGTATGGAAATTGTCATTCCATGCCCGGGCCAAGCAATGACCGATATCAGTATCGGATGCGTTCCGTTCAATCAAAGTGGCCACACGCCCCTCAATCCGTTGAAAAATGTTCTGCAAAGCATCGACGCTCATACCGGAGTGCCGACTCTTTGTTGAAGAGCGTCGTGTTTTCCGGGCCATATCTCTACCATGACCGGCCAAAATATTAACCCTACACACCTACAATTCCCGCTGTCTCAGACGGAGTGGCTTCTGAGAAGAGAGCATCAGACAATGAAGATAGCGTTCGCGACGTGCTACCCACAATCTTCTCCGATGCCTTCCGTCCCGCTTCCTGAATGGCTGTCTGCGCACGCACAGTCATCGTCTGCAACTGACTGCCCGAATATCCCAGGACATAAAACGCATAGGATAGCAGAATTACGACCAGAATCACTACGTAACCGGCATAATTCCGTAACTGCTCCTGCCAGGTGCTAGTGCGATACTCAACACCGAACTGTGTCCAGTGCCACCAGACACCAACCGCCAGCAATATGGAGGCTCCCAGCACCAGAGCCGTCGTCGGAACTATCGGCATGATCAGAAATGTCAGAAGTGCCGTGATTGCCATAACAAAAAGCAGCATCGTAGCCAACAGCGAATCCATTTCTCTATTCGTATGCTTATAGTTTCTGGATGAGATCCACGTGAGTCAGCAGCACTTTCTTGCAGCAATACCGCGTCAGACCCAGCTCTTTCATGACTTCGGCCTCCTTGGTAGCCGGGACAGAAGAGCCGTCGAAATACGTGCGTTTTCCGTAGGCGTCACCCTGCAACTCACGCAGGCGCTGCTGATACCAGAGCCATTTATCGGCCAACACCTTACCGCAGTTCATACAACGCATGGGAATCAGCATCTTCTACCTATTGGTAACGGCGGCTTTGGGTCGTCAAATTTTAACGGCTCTCAGGAAAGCTTCTGTCAGTTCCACTCCGAACAGCTGGGTGGCCATACGCCGGATGACGGGGATTTTTATGCGTTGGCGTTTTTGTTCCCGAACCCAACCGGTTATTTCGGCATGAGTATCATCTGAAGCTGCTGCGTCCTTCTTTTGTGCTTGTGTCTGCTGTAAAGGCACAGTGTCACCACGTACCCACACCAATCGGCGCATGCCTCCCGCCAGCTCCTGCCATCCTTCGATGCGCAACCGACCTGCGTGGTGATCATCGTGACAACCGGTGCACAGCGTAACCAGATTGCCTGGAGAATGGACATGAATACCTGCCCCCGCCGCCGCTTTGGCATGTCTCTGTTCCAATATATGGTGTGTTTCTAAGCCGTCTCTTCCCCGACAGACTTCACACGCAATAACCGCCGCCGCATTCGAATATGCCGAGGTCCGCGGTGCCTGCCATCCATCCAGCTCTTTCCGTAACGCCATTGCTCTATCCAGAAACTTCGTGGGCAGATCCAGCGCTTTGCAGACTTCCAGACCGTAGAGCGCGGAGCCCGACCCAGGAGCCAACGACCGGTCATACACCAGCGTATCGGTAGCGGCGTCGTAATGCACCCGCAAATGCGCCGTCTTCACATGCGATAACGCCATGATATCTGGTAGCGTGGCCAACTGGTGCAGATGCGTGGCGAATACGAACTTGGTGCCGCGTTGAGAAAGCGTCTCTATACCAGCGGCAACCAGGGCGGTTGCCGAGAGTGATTCCGTACCTGAGCAGAGTTCATCACCGAGAACCAATGTGTGTTTGTCAGCAAACCGGAGCACTTCCCGAAATTCCGTCATTTCCACGGCAAAGGAGGAGAGTCCTGCCCACAGGTCGTCATTGCCCAGAATCCGCGTAAATACGGAGCGAAACGGTGCAAGACGGAAGACCGATGCGGGAACAGGAAATCCGGCCTGGGCGAGCAGAACGGAGAGTCCCACGGATTTCATGAGTGACGATTTGCCGCTGGCGTTCATTCCGTAGAGAAGAAGACCCGATGATTCAGCATCCAGCGTGAGAGTGTGCGGAACATAGGGCACACCGGTAGCCAAAATCCGGTCCAGAATCGGATGCCGCAGAGTCTCTGTATAGACCCAGGACCCGTTTTCGTTTGGCTCAACAAATTCGGGGCGGCGCCACAGCCATTCCTTCGCGATACAGGCGGAAAGCCAGGCAACATCTAATTCAGAGCACCATGTCTCTAATGCTGCGTGGGCGGCGGCGGCACGCTGCACGATATCGCGAATACGGGCCTGCCATGTGCTTTTCCATGTCGTATTCCAATCGGACATCCAAGTGCGGTGGCGAGCCGATAAGGCATTCAGATCGGCTGTTTCTAGAGACGATGTATTCTTATATTGAGTTACCGATGCCGTGTCATTGTCGGAATCGCGTAGCTGAGTCCAGGCGGCATTGATTCGCCGTTTTGTTCCGGTGATACGGAAGCCGCCACCCTCTGCATCAACCAGACACAAAGAACCACCGGCCATCACTGACCATGCATCGCACAGCGTCTGGGCTTGTTTCCGAATGGATACACCCGAAGAAAATGCCGTGAAAAGTGCCGCGTCGGTGGATAATACGGCGGCCTTCATTGGCAGCTCCGCGACCGGTATTGTGATTCCTTCACGGGCTAGTGATGTCAAAATTTCGATATTCCATTCGGATGCGATGGTCTTTGTCACGGTGTCTGATGTTGCTTGCGAAAGACACATGGCCGACTGTAGAGATTCCGCTGCCTGCCATGATCGCAGCAAACACGCCAAATCACCAATAGAGGCCGTACCAAGAGTCATGCGTCTCCATAGACGCGCCATATCATACAGACTACGTAGCCCCCGTTCAATCGCGGTGTTTCCCAGTCGCTGATAGCACTGTTCCATGAGGTCAAGTCGGCGCGTTAGTTCTGGGATATTACAGATGGGCCGCACCAGTCTAGCGCGAAGGAGACGACGTCCGCCAACCGACCGCGCCGAACTCAACATAGAAAGAAGACTGCGCTTTTCACTTGTAGCGTGGAGAGATAAGACACCTAACTGCTCTAATGCTGCGTTACCCAGACGCACTTCATCGACGGGAATCCACGGCTCTGGATGTTCCAGTGCGACCAGCGATGAAGGAATATGGTCTGCGGCGAACTCCATCAGGGTTGCGAGAGTCTGACGAGAGGCCGGCATGCGGGACATCCATTCGAGCCGTTGCCGCGCGCCGGCCCACCACTGTTCAAGGGTCGCCACTTCGATGGCCGCATTGGTCGCCCGTTTGCACTGGATATGAACGGCGGCGGCGGTTTGAGAGGAGAATGAACGGAGTGCATCGGTAATATCCGCGGCCCCGGCTCCTCCGTCGGCCCATACGACTATCTCTGCAGGTGGATGCAAACAGAGAAACTGATGTAGTCGGTCACGGTCGCTGCCTTCGGCAAAACGGATACGTCCTGTCGCCAAATCGAGTGAGACCGCGGACCATTGGGCCTGGCGAAGTGCCGCAGCACTTGAGCCTTCGGTTGCGGATTCGAGTGTCACGCCGACCAGATAGCGGTCTGCGGAGCCAGAGCCAGATACAGAACCAGATCCAGGCCCATTCTCCACGTAACATCCCGGTGATGAGATGTGCTCTACCACGCGTTCTTCAACGTCTCCCGCGCTATTCTTCTTCTGCGTTACGACCACGACGGTGAATCCGTTCGCGACCAAAATCTTCTCGAACTTATCGACAGAATACTCAGGAAATCCGCCGAACAGTGATTGTTCATCATTTGTGAGACGGTGCTCTGTGAGTGAGAGCTGACAGATTTCGGCAATTTGTCGCACGTTACTGGAAGAAACCCCGGTTGTCAGATTCTCTATGTCATAGAGCTCAAAGAATCCGCCAACTTGATACAGGAGTGCCGTTTTGGGGCCGTATTTTAAGAAATATTTATTCCAGACTTCCTGATAGCGGGCAAACATAGGTCTAGGTGCCGACATACCCTTATGGCTATTTGTTGCGCTGGCTTTAGCTTTTAGCAGTATTATTTTGTCGTTGAAATATAGAATGACGGAGCAGAATGGGAGATGGGAGGAGCCGCTGGTGGCGACACAGGATCCTTGGAAGATGTATGTGGAGGAGTTACGGGAAGAGGATGAAGAGAAAACTAATTCTGAAGAGAATAATTCTGGACCGAATACTAATGGTTTGGGTTCTCCAAATACTACTTCTGGACCGAATACTAATGGTTTGGGTTCTCAGAATACAGTTCCTGCATCACCGAATAATATTGCTCCAGCGACCCCAGCATCTCCATCGCCTTTCAAGCCTCCTGTAAACAGGTATACGCCAAAAAGAGGACGTACGCCATATGGAAGAAACTATCGTGCTGGGTTTGGAAAAGGCCGACCCCGTTCTCGGTCACGTGGGCCTGATGACAATTCGCCTAATGACAATTTGCTCCCCCCCTATCCTTATCGTGGAGGTTACCGGCGTAAATCCAAGAGACATACCAAGAAAAATCCAAAACGAAACAGGAAAACTAATCGCAAATCTCATCATTAAACCATTACAGCATTCCGCCCCGTAACACATGATAATCCCGTAACATCTCACGGAGCAAACTGGGAGGCGCCTTCGCCAACGTTTCTGCACGGGCCAACTTGGCATTTACCACAGATTCTCGGACTTGCGCGTCCGACATCGCATCAATACGCTTATTGAAGCTACGCTGCTTTTTCCGCGTGCCTTCTGTATTATCAATTTGCATCCGAATTCGGCGTGCCTTGAATGTTTTCTTCACTAATCTGCGTGCAGACCGGGGCACCAGAACCACTTTCGCAGGTTTTTTCTTGGGTGCCAGCACGATTTTCTGAATTGGTGCAGGGACAGAAGAAGAAGCGGCAGAAGAAGAAGCGGCAGAAGAGCCAACAGGTGCGCTTTCTCTTTTTACGATAGCCACTGGCTCTTTCTCCTTCTCTTTTTCTTTCTCTACCACGGTCGTCGCATTATCCTCCGTATTTCCAGATGCGCTGAATGTGGTTTTGCGACGTCTCTGTCTCCTCTTCCGTGTTGCCTTGCCACCCGTCATGGCTTCACCACCTGGACCCAAGGCAGGATCCAGCTCCGGACCCATAACGACGTTCTTGATATCATCCTTTGTATTGGCAATTGGTGCCCCCGCCGTGCTCTCCATTAACGGTTTCTGCTAAATTTATCTTTGAAGAAAAGCGCCACCAATTACCTTTTAAAAAGATACCCATAATCGACAACACGATTTTCTATATCACTATAACTGGGGCGCTGTGTTGCCAGAATCGGCTGCACCATAAACCACAAATCGCGTTGCATCAATGTTCGCCAATACACATCCAGAGCATACTGTGGTTTTACTTTTGTTTTCATTAATCCCAGAACTCCCTCCTTCATATTCGCAATCAATGTATCGTAATAATGTTCAGCAACAACGTATGCTGTGCCACAACATGCAAATCCCACACGCCCGGAAGCCTTGTCCATATGAATTGACGTTCCGGTCAGCATAATCACATCATACGGTTTCGCCAGAAACGCTTTGAGCCGCGCTACCCCAGCCGCCTTATTCTCGGGCAGCCACATGAAATCATCTTCCACGATGAGCACATTCTTCTTGTTTGCATCCTTCGCATTCTGCAACGCCCGAATATGACTCAATGTGCACCCAATAGCTCCAAAACTATTTTCAATGGCTTCTAACCGTTCAACCCGTTCGCCAAAACAGGCAAGCTCAGGAACAATCTGCGCCAAACGGTCGGTTCGCTTGGCCAAATTAATGAATACGACACTTGCAATTTCCTCCAGCATACTACAAGTATAATGCCTTTTCCGTTTAGATTTCCTACCACACCACGGGCTAAGAACGGTGAAAATTGCATATCTAACATGCCAGAAAAGGTCTTCTTCCACGGTATCTGGCCCGATTTTTTCTCTTCTGGTGAGCACGTGTTTTGGCTAAATCTGTTGAATAATGCAGGACTGTCGTGTCAGGTCGCTAGCAATCCTCAGGAGGCAACGGTGCTCTGCGAATCGCACTTCGGACAGTCTCTCTGTAAAGCCAAATCCTGGAAAAAACGTATTTTTTTCAGTGGTGAAAGCATTCTCAATTGGCCGATTCCGAATGTGGCTGGTTACAATCTGGTTCTTTCTTCTAAAATTGCACATCCAAACACCGTGCCATTCCCCTGGTATGTCCAGGTGCAGCATCCACCGTTTCCAATCCCATCTGCTGTGCCTCCGCACTGTATAGCTGGTGTCATCGGCACGATTACGCGTCACGGCGGAGATACCTTCCGTAAGGAATTTACGGATGCTCTGTTTGCATCGGGTCTTGAGCTACGGATGGGTGGTGCGTATGCGAACAATATCGGCTATCGTGTGGGCGGTTCCTGGAAGAGCGATGAATTGACCGACTTCTACAAACAGCATAAGTTCGTATTGGCTCTCGAGAATAGCTCAGAAGAATACTACATTACAGAGAAAATTATCAATGCTCTGAAAGCCGGTGCCGTTCCGATTTACTACGGGTCGCCCCGAATCGCCGAATTCTTCAACAAGAATCGTATTGTGATTGTCACTCCCGAAACGATGAGCGCCGCAATTGCCAAAATCAAATTCATTGCCTCCAACGATACTATCTGGTCAGAAATGGTCAAGCAACCAGTGGAAGGTCCGCGATACAATACCATTATGGATGAAATCACGGCGGGTGCGAAGGCGCGCCTCCAGGGTTAAAGCCGCTGGCCCCTATACTGTAGAATGTTCGGTGCTGCTGCTACTGTTGCTGCTACTGCAAACCAAGCCAAACTTGACCCTACGGTTACGCACCACCCCCAAGAAACAAGGATGAATTATCGACCTCTCTTGGAGCTCTTTTTCGGACAGCATGATTCGCGCCAGATTGTCTATCACCAGATTTCCTCCATGAATCACTTCATGAACGTGGAGGTAGCCCAGACGATTCTGCGAGCCTGCCCCGTTCGCGTCACCGGCAGCCCAGACCTCTCTCTTACAGGAACAACCCGCGCCGCCGCCGGCACCGCCGGAACGGCCATTCGGGTCAGCGTAGAGGGCGCAGAGGACGGCGCCACAAACACCGTCAGCACGACGAAACCCGGCGGGCCACTTCTGCAGGCCGCCGCACCCGAGGCAGGCGCACCTCCGCCCCGTGAAGTGGAAGTCTGTGTCGAGTTTGCCAATGTCCAGATTCGCAAACCCACTATCTTCGAGAACAACGGTGCCGTTCTGCCTATGTATCCTAACGATGCCCGTCTGCGGAATCTGACCTATGCTGCACCCATCTATACCGACATTCTGGCAACATACACTCTGCGCGTTCCCCAGGGACCCGGTAAGGAACCCATCGTCACGGTGAGTCAGCGCACTCTGCCCCATGTGCAAGTCGGCCGGATTCCCGTCATGGTCGGCACCGATTACTGTATCCTCCACGATACGCCCGAGAAGACACCCAAAGAGCTCGGTGAATGCAGCGAAGATGTCGGCGGCTACTTCATTATCCAGGGCGGTGAGCGCGTGATTATCAGCCAGGAGCGCATGTCCGAGAATCAGCCGTTCGTCTTCCGCAACAACAAGGTGCGAAACAAGGAATCCGAAGTCATCGACATCAAGTCTATTGGTCCCGATAACGAGGGCGCACCCAAGTCGTGTGCCGTCAAAATCATCCAACACGCCAAGTCGGCGACGAATCCTGAGCATATTATCGTCACGTGTCCCCGCATCAAGGCCGATATTCCACTCTTCATCATGATGCGGGCGCTGGGACTGCAGTCCGATAAGGAGATTATTGAGCTCATCGCCGGATCCACCGACGGCCCCTACAATATGATTCTGCAGGAGTGCATTGAGGAGGCCGCCGGTATTACGACCACCGCCGCCGCCCACGAGTGGCTAGCGGGAAATCTGGGAAGCGGAGGCGGCTCCCGAGAGTCGTATTCGGCCTCAACGCTGCCGAACGCCAAGGCCAGTCGCACCACGACCATCAAGGACGTTCTTGCCGAGGAGCTGTTGCCTCACGTGGGCGGCACGAGCTGTCTATTTGAGAAGGCCGCCTTCATCGCCTACATGGCCCGCAAAGTTCTGGATGTCTTCACCGGTCGTGTCGCGCATGACGACCGCGATGCCTATCCAAACAAGAAGGTGGAGCTGCCCGGTAATCTAATGGGCAATCTGTTCCGCTATCTGTTCGGCACGAAGGTCATCAAGGACATGAAGACCTCTCTCATCAAGGAGATTCACAACGGGTTCTGGAAGGCCAGCGGCAAGGTGGAGGATATCATCAATCCGACCAACGTCTATAAGATTCTGAAATCGCCGATTGTGACTATCGGTATGAAATCCGCTCTGGCCACCGGTAATTTCCCTGGCGGCAAGATGGGTACGAAACAGGGTATCAGCCAGGTTATGAATCGCCTCACGTATCTGTCGGGCATCAGCCATCTGCGTCGTATCTCTACACCCATGGAGAAGACCGGCAAGCTGCTGGCTCCGCGCAAACTGCACGCAACGTCCTGGGGATTTATCTGTCCCTGTGAGACGCCAGAGGGTCATTCCGTTGGTGTGGTCAAGAATCTGGCCGCCACGGCCATCGTCACACTGCCGTCTAATCCTGAGCCAATCGTCGAGATGCTCTATGACGTAGTGGGAATGCGGAATCTGGACACGGTGACCCTTCCGTCACTGCATCTGGGGATTCGTGTGTTCATCAACGGAGCCTGGATTGGCGTGCTGCCCGTCACTCCGAAGAGCGCAATGGCGGCGGCAGAAACGCTCAGAGCCGCCAAACGGTCCGGACGCATTCATCCGCATACGGGTATCACATACAAGGCCGACCGCCGAGAGCTCTGGATTAATACAGAGGGTGGTCGCATTCTGCGTCCGGTTATCAATGCCGCCGCTGCGCGCGAAGGCCTGCCCACCGACACACCGTGGTCGAGCTGGATGGAGGTAATGCGCTGGCGCACTCCCGGTGGTCACAGCATGATTGAGTTCATCGACCCATCGGAAACCGAAAACTGTTTCATCGCCATGAGCCCCGACGAGCTCACGGACACCCACACCCACATGGAGATTCATCCGTCTCTCATTCTGGGCACCATGGCTTCCAACATTCCCTTTCCGGACCACAATCAGGCACCGCGGAATGCCTACCAATCGGCGATGGGCAAGCAGGCCATGGGCGTTTATGCTCTGAATCACAAGGAGCGCATGGACACGATGGCGAATCTGCTGTGGTATTCCAACACGGCACTGGCGAGTCCTTACATGAGCCGCTTCTTCCGTGCGCAGAGCATGCCGAGTGGCTGGAACGTGGTCGTCGCGATTATGCTGTATGGCGGATACAATCAGGAGGATTCCGTCATGATTAATCGGGCGGCACTGGACCGTGGCCTCTTCCGTTCCGAGTTCTACCGTACATACAAGGACGAAGAGAAGAAGAATCAGGCATCGGGCGAAGAGGAGCGCTTCTGTAAGCCAAATCCGGTGACGACGAAACAGCTGAAGCTGGCGAACTATGAGAAGCTGGGCGCCGACGGCATTGCACCCGAGAATACGTTCGTGACCCAGGACGATATTCTGATTGGCAAGGTGGCACCCATCCGACTGCGGGGAGCAGACGGTGCGGCTCTGGCGGGTGTGAATCACGCCGCGCTCCATGCGCTGAGCAGTGTGGCGGCAGCACAGGTTGTAGAGGCGGCGGGTGGTAAGCGCTTCCGTGATGTCAGTAAGCTGATGCGCACGAACGAATCGGGCTACGTGGACCGTATCTACCGTGGCCGCAACGGTGAGGGCTACAGTTTCGTCAAGATTCGCACCCGAGAGGAGCGCGTTCCGGTCATCGGCGACAAGTTCTCTTCCCGTCATGGTCAGAAGGGCACGTGCGGTCTCATTATCGAGCCCCAGGATATGCCCCAGACGGCCAGCGGAATCGTGCCAGATATCATCATCAACACGCACGCCATTCCGTCGCGGATGACCATCGCCCAGCTTATGGAGACCACCGTAGGGCGAATCTGTTGTGAGTTGGGATTTCTGGGTGACGCCACGCCCTTCAATAAGCACATGACGATTGAGCGTATCCAGGACCTGCTGCTAGGAAATGGTCTGGAGCCGTGCTGTAACGAGATTATGTATTGTGGCTACACGGGAAAGCAGATGAAAACGGAGATATTTATGGGGCCGTGTTTCTACCAGCGCCTCAAGCACATGGTGAATGACAAGATTCACAGCCGCAGCACCGGTCCGCTGGTTATGCTCACGCGCCAGCCCGCAGAGGGCCGCGCACGCGATGGTGGCTTGCGATTTGGAGAGATGGAACGTGACGTCATGGTCGCGCACGGTGCATCTGTCTTCTTGAAAGAGCGCTTTATGGAGGCATCCGATAACTTCCAGGTGGAGGTATGTCGGGGATGCGGACTCATCGCCGTTGCCAATGCGCAAAAAAATATCTGGCACTGCACGGGATGCGGAAATACTACGGATTTCAGTCAGGTGCGGATTCCGTATGCCTACAAGCTGTTCCTTCAGGAACTGGAGTCAATGAATATCAGCAGTCGGATTCTGACGGAGAATCGGTTGCGACTGCTGGCGGATGGGAGTCGCTGAATTGGTCCGACGACCAGCGCGCATACTTTCCTGATGTAGCTGCCTCCCGAATAATTTTTGCCTTTTCTATGACGTAGTTCGTAAGGTCTGTATTGAGTGCGGCAGCGCCAAGACACGGCATATGTTCTTGAAGTCGCCGCCACGAAGGGAAGAACTGACCCCAGTTTTTGGTCAGATAATCAATATAGCAGCTGCGCACCAGAAGCAGCCATTCTACTAAATCCATATCGGACTCATACTGCATCATATCGTGAAGCGGAAAATCTTTCGGAGGTTGGGATTTTATCCAGGAATCCATTGCGTTCGCGTATTGATGCAGGTCATCATTGGTGAGCACCCATTCAATACCAAGAAACGGAGCAATAAGGTCGGCATGAGCGTAGTCGCGGAGGGCAAGCATCATTGTGGTACCCGATAGATTATCACCGTCATCGTAGAAGAGAAGATACATACTATATACTTCTTCTCTTTTATGACGAATTTTAACACGAATAAATAGGATGGTGAATCCGGTCGCTATTGCTACGGAGTTCGTAGGCACCTTTATCTTTCTGTATGTTATCGTAGCCACGGGCAATCCATGGGCGATTGGTGCGACGCTGGCGATACTCGCCTATCTGGCCGGCAGCATCAGCGGCGGTCATTTTAATCCCGCGGTCACCATGATGTTCCTCTGGAATCGCGGTATAGCTTCCGACAATGCGGTGGCCTATGTGCTGGCGCAGGTTGCCGCAGGTATTCTGGCGGTTATGACGTGGAAACGGATACGTGCGTAGGGATTCTAGACACCCAACACATGACACAACCGTGAAATTTGTGCCATCATCGGACTCACCATATTCGTAAGGACAAATGAATGCTTGATTTTGTCTAATGGCATGTCTATTCGTTCGCTCATCCAGCGCAGAACAGCCGATTCACGGTCGCCGTCTTCGTTCTCAAACCGATGCAGCACGCATTCTCCAAGCACCAACCATTGGGTCATGACTAACACAGAAATTCCCAGACATAAAAGAATAATCCACGGTTCGCGGAACCACCATACCACGAACCATGGAATGAGTATCACCAAACAATGCACAATCAGCAACCCTCTCCGCCACCACGACATTCCCTAAGGTTTTCATTTGTTCCTGATTATAGACCACAACGCAAGTCCTCCTAGGACCGCGGTTGCCACAAGGACAGTAACGGTAGATGCGGATTCTGATGCATCAGAAACAGAGCCGGATGTAAATCCTTCGGTTGTTGCTGCCCGCACGCGACACAAATTATAGCGTCCGCTACCCGGCTCTTCTCTTGTCGGTGGCTCTTTACGGGAGCAGCCATTCGGCGGGTTTTCCATATACGACCCGTCCGGATTATAGCACTTCGGTGCGGCGGCGAATTCGTCTCTTGAAAGTGTGCGGGGATTGCCGCGATTATCGTAGGCCTGCACCCAGCGTCTCTGAAACGGACGACCATCACGGAACGTCACCGGATCCAATATATACGGTTTATTATCCTGCGGATTTCTTATGGAGCCATGATTATCTCCCACGGGGCATTCGACTTGCTGACAAATCGGATAGCCGGTCGCAGTTACGGCAGAAAAAATGGGGCGCGGGTCTAGTGCATCGCGGGCATTTTCTAGCATTCCTGGACCCAGACCCCGTAAGGTCGGCAGCCCCGCGGATTCCAGACCTTTTTTGACGCGTTCGCCCAGAATATCTCCCCGTGTGACGCCGTCGAAATATTCGGACATCGTGGCTCCGTTGTGACACCGCATGCCTGTATCCATAAAGTAACGAATGCCCATCGGCTCCAGATTCTGTTTATCAAAAAATGTTCGGCCACCGAATGCAATAATATCCACATACGTATTCACACCGGCCACGGAATCGACTATCGCACCGATACTGGATTCTCTGCGCACGCCGATTTGTCCCGGCAGAGGCACTTGGTCTGCATACGAGTATTCTGGTCCGAAAAGACCATATTGGTCTGCTGCAGACATTCCCCTGAATAAGATGCGCAAATTTGACAGCCTGAATATATGTCTGGTGGTGTATTTCAGGATGTGTGACCTCTGGCCTGGCCTCCGTACGAAATCGCGCGACACCACGATAGTAAAAGAATACTTTGACGAAGCACCAGTAGCCGCAGCACAAGAGGAAGAGCCGTCGTATTGTTGTCCGACCTGTGAGGACAGTGACGCGATTGAGACCCAGGATGATGAAGTCGTGTGTCTGCGGTGCGGAACAGTGATTGATATTCCGTTGGATTGGTCTGCAGAATATCGGTGGTATTCGGCGGACAATGGCGGACCTGGAAGTGGTGGCGACCCCAGTCGCTGCGGATTCCCCATCAATCCTCTCATGCCGGAATCCAGTCTCGGCACACTGATTCTGCACGGCGGGGGAAACTCTGCAACGATGCGCCGCATCAAGCGCTACCATATGTGGAATCAGATGCCGTATCGTGAGCACACTCTATGGAAGATTCTGGAGACACTGCAGATTCGTGCTTCGAACGCGGGCATCGGCGGAGCGATTGTGGAAGAGGCCAAGGAGCTCTTTGCGCAGCTCACGGCTAGTCAAATCTGTCGTGGCACCGCGCAGCGCGATGCAGTGCTTGCGGCGTGCTTGTGGGAGGCACTGAAACGGCACGATGCCCAGCGTCTGCCGAAAGATATTGCGGAAATCTTCCTGATACCGCTGAAGAATGTCACGAAGGGTATCAAACAGTTTCAGCATGTGCTGGCTATGCGGACAAACGACCGGCGCACAGATACATACACGAAACCGGCTGCACCTCTACCTGATTCTGCTTCTGCAACCTCTCCAGATACAACTGGCGTAACGAAAGGGGACGGCGCCGGTGTCTCTGAAAAAGAAGCAGCAGATGCAGCTATCCAGAGGGCGATGCAGCGCAAAGCGCAACAACAGGCCACCGTAAAACGCGCCACCAGCTATGCCGATTTCATCGGTCCATTCCTCTCACATCTCAGTATCCCCCGACGCATTGCGGCAACCATGGAGGAAATGGTATTCCGCATCTGCAGCCTCACAGAGGAACTCAATATTGTGCCCGAAAACACCCCTCCATCACTGACCGCATCCGTAATCGCCTTCGTTGCCGCAGAGCTCCATGTGACACTGGACCATGCCGAAATCGCCCGTGTCTGCGGAATCAGTGCCGTTACGATTCAGAAATGTCTCAAGCGTATGGCTCCCTGGAAAGAAAAGCTTCTGAAAAAGTAATGGGAGCTACACAGAGCTACACGGGGTCGCTGGAGGATGCCTTTCCTATTCCTAAAGAACTCGACAGAGACCTGGATAAACTTTCGTGGTTGGCTGCACGGATTTTGAGCACACCCGATATTTACGATGTCAATAATTTGAGTAATCCCGGTGTATGCGGAGAGTATGCCGTGTTTTTGAAGAAAAAAATAGAGAAATCGCTTCAGCCCTTCATGGCAAAAATCAAGGAGAACGGCACAGATAAATTGGTCGAAGTGCGTTACCAGAATCCACGATACGGGTTTGGCACCTCCAAAGAAGACCAGGATAATCGCAAGGCGGTGTGTGCCCAAATGACCGATGCGTTACTGCGGGTGATTGCCACGGTCGTTGCGCTCTTGGCTTCTATGCAGGTGGCGAATGTGAGTCGCGAGACGGCGGCGTCTTCGGTGCCAATACAGACGGGTGGCGGTATATCCGAGGTGCGAACGTGGCTGGTATCCAATCGCATTGTGTTGTCATCGGGTAGCAATCCGAATCAATTTACCTTTGTGGCGCACGGTGAGGTGGGCCAGCCACGGGTCGATTTCATTTTGAATCTGGTGGATACCTACGGCAGTGTTACACGCGGGACAATTACCGCGCATCCCCGTGGTGTTACGACGGAGGAAGCCTATCCAAGTGGGGAGCTCAAGATAGAATTTCTGGATGCAATCAGTGTTTCCTCTACAACGACCGTAATGCCCATGCGTATTGTTGATTCTACGGGACAGGCCTGGTTTGCGGGTATTCTGATGGGCGATAAAATTAAGTCGTTTTACCAAACGACGCCAGAAACATATCTGTTTCGTGTTATTAACGGTCTGTTTCGGAAAACCCAGGGCTGGACAGTGGAGCTCCATGAGTCGCGGGTCGCGACGGCATCGGCAAATGAAATATGGCAGCAGACAAAGCGTGCGGGAACTTCACAGGCAATGTTCAGCGCGATAGGTGCATGGCTGCAGACACGGGTTCCAGGTGCAGGAGCAGGAGCATTGCCGTATCCCGGTGCTGCCGCGGTCTATCCAGGAGCAGCAGCGGCAGCGGTCTATCCAGGCGCAGCAGCGGTCTATCCAGGCGCAGGAGCGGCAGCAGGCTACTATCCAGGAGCAGGTTTCGTGCCACCCACCGCCGGCTATTATCCAGGAGCATCCGTCGCGTATCCCAGCATAACCGTAGCGCGCCCAACTATCGACAGCGCATATTTTCAAATACCCAGCAAAAGCTCCCGCGATTCCATCATTAAGACATTCAAGGATTGGCGCAACATTCTGCCGAAACAGAGCAATCCCGCAGTTGTTCGCGCCTTGACGCTGCGGGGCACTCTTACCGATCGCCGTAATGTCATTACGAATGTCTGCAATGACCCGTATTGGAGTGAAAAGGGCACTCTAGATAAAATCTATCCCTGGGCAACGTTCCAGTTTCTGTCAATTAAGGATTGGGGCACCGCCAATGACCCAACTAGAAAGATGGATTTCTATTTGGAATGGAAAGATTTTGTTGAAAGTATGTCGGGCAAAAGCACGGAAGGAGGCGCAGCTATAAAATACGTAAAATTCGTGCGTAATGTCGCCGACACATATGATTTGCGGCATATCCGTTTCTCTCCAAAGGAGGAAGGTATTCCGGTATGCAAATCCGGCAAGATAGAAGTGCGTCCTGAACGTGTGCAGACGGGTATTGCGCGACTGCAAAAACTGTATTCTGACCACGTGAAAAGCTGCTGGAAGATTCTCACTGAGCTGGTGTTCATAATCGCTGACCCCGCTACGAAAACGGAGCAGGTCCAACTGCATCCGGCGACCACCAGCGTAGATTCGTTGGACTATGTGAATAGACATGCTGAGCAGGCGCGTCGCTTGCTGCGGTCCTTCTATTTGAATGTAGAGTATGAATATCAGGAAGCAGCGGCCAATCTGGTGTCAGTTTAGCGGGTGGGCGACCCAAACTTGACATGGGGTTTGCACGTGATGGTGATAAGTAACGATGCCTTCTGTATCTGCCGCCGCCTTTCTGACTATCCACCTCTCTCCCAAGGACCGTGCGGATGAGGAGATTATCCGTGTGGATAAGAACTACAGCGGAAACGGATTTAACTTGAAGTATGGATCCAAGGCAAATCCGGATGGAACATGGCGATTTCACAAGACGACGCTGTCACGGTCGCGGCTGATGTCGCATCTGGAGAATGTCTTTGCGCTGGCCGCGCTGGACGGAGCAAATCCTTCGGAGCGCTACTTCGATATTCAGGTCTTCTTCCCTATGGCGCCGTCGGTGATTGTGCTGGCGCGTGACACGGATGCACATCGGCGCATTCTGGACTGCATTGACGATGCGCTGGATACGTGGCCTAACCAGAAACAGAATACTACAACTGTCTCTGTTCCTGCACCTCTCCCTGCACCGGTTGCCGCACCTGTCCCTGCATCTGTCCATACAAATACCAAGGTATCAAATCTCCGCGGAAACGAAAAGGTCAGCCGGTGGGATATCCCCTCTCCGCGTATTGAGTGCACCTACGACTATAACTTCGCCGGTCCAGCGCCAGCGACCATTCGTTACAAGACACGGGACGGGCACTTCTGAAGCATGACACCATAGACGACGCCACCCAGCTTTTTTGGCAACATCAGACCACGGCACCGTGCCGGTCCAGGTAAGAACCCAGCCACCCGCAGCCTGTGCACCTCGTGCACCCGAATCACTGACGACGACCGACCATCCTTCACCCTGCAAGAGAACCGGTGTTGTCCAGCGTTTTAGTTTTGGTAGCCACGGCGCCGTATCATCGGATGGACACCATCCGCATGGCTTTGACTGGTCTGTTGGTTCCGATGGGTCCAATGGAAATGACCATATCCACCCCCAGTGAATCCGCTGCACGGCCCGCCACCATCCGCGACCCACTAAAGACCATAACGCACCACCAATACCCAGCTCCCAGACAAACGCAATGCGAAATGCTCCACCCGTATGTTCCCACAGCCACCGCACTGCTGTGCGAATCATCCGCGTGCCGTTTCCTTTGTTAGCGCGCAGCGTTTCCAGCAGCCACCAGCGGTCACGACGGGCACGCAGAACACAGGTTGCCTGGATACTACCAACGGAATCAACTAGGACCAGCACGTGGGCATCGCGCAGTCTCTCTGCTGCTTCTGTCTGATTCCATCCAGACTTTACAAATTCCAACCATTCTGTAGTCACCGTGTGCCATACGCGGATAGTCAGGCCATCCAGAGCAGGTGGGCGCGGCGGCAGAGGCGTCTCTTCCTGACTGGCCACCATTGTCCATTCATCATTCCATATTGAAGCCAAAGACATGTCCCTGTAACAGAGCCGCGGTTTGCGATGTAAAAAAGTGACGCAAATCAGTAGGGGCTCACGATGGGTGACAGTATGATTTTCAAGACACAGACTCCGACTCTGACTTCTTTGACCACGCAGACGGTGATGCCGCAATTGTCGCTAGATAGCGCTGGAAATTGCGACAATACAAAGACAAAGACAAATCGTTGTCCCTGCTGCAAACACAAGCTCCATTTGACTGATGTTCCGTGTGGAAAGTGTGGAGACCGTTACTGTATGAGCCACCGTCTGCCGGAGCTGCACCAGTGTGGTTACGATTTCAAGGAGGCAGGTCGCGTAGCACTTACGGCGGCCAATCCGCAGGTCAGAGCCGATAAGGTTGCGGACCGTATCTAGTGATTCATTGCCGTTGTCGCCTTTCATCTTAGATATCTCTGGGGGCTAAATATTCTATATACTGAATAATATAGAATGTATAACCTCTTCTTTTTGCTTTTCTGCCTGTTTCCTTTTGCTACCGCAACAGCCACAACCCAGGTCTGTTCATCTGCCTCCGCGCTAGCCAAGAACTTTGTAGTCTCCGTCAGCACCGATACCCCGCTGCGCGGAGAGAACGTAACGACGATTTTTGATTTTGACCTGGATGCACCCGTCACGGGAGGGGAGGCGCTGTATGCGGTTACGTATAACGGTCTGCCGTATAGCACCCAGAGTCCGCTGTGTGATGAGGTGGCTAAATCCGGTGACCCGTGTCCTCTAGCGACCGGCCACCACCACCAGGTCTCCATCGCAGAAAACACCATTACAGGAAAGCTGACTACCAAAATCACATGGACAACAGAGGCAGGACAAGAAATTCTGTGCGCACAGATTACTCTGAAGTCGGCCTAGCGACCAAAAAAGAACAGATAATTGTATTCGTATCCAATGGCCGTCAAATCCACGTGATGCAGAATCTTGAATCCCACTCCCTGTATTTCCGCCGTCAGCACATCAATATTCGGCATCCACACCCGCTGTTCATGGCGACGCCGCCGGCCATCGCGGAAATCAAACACCTCTTCATATGTTCCGCGCCCTCCATGGAGCTGGAAATCTCCCTTGTATTCAAACTCCTCAAACGTCACTGCCGAACCTGTAATGCGTTCGTCAGCGTACTTTTGGACACTGAATCCCACAAATGGACTGGCTGATTCCAGCACAGGGTCAAACTTGAGTTTATTCACGATGTGACAGACAAAAACACCACCGGGTGCCAGCCATAAGTAGATATTACGTAACATCGTGCGGCGGTCCGGTGTCATGTAAATCAAAAAGTAGTAGGCAGAAATCAAATCTACCGAACCCGCGGGCATGAGGGTCGCCGTGAGCATATCGCCGACCTCAAACTTCCGTTCGGGAAAGCGGCGACGGGCTTCTGTCACCATAGCTTCGGACCGGTCATAACCCGCTACACTATGCACTCCCGCCCGTGCGTATAACTCTACGTGGAGTCCTGTTCCGCATCCGAGGTCGGCCACCCGTAACGTATCCAGTTCGCGTCCCTCTTTTTTGAACCACTCTAAAGGCACTTGAACTTCCATTGCCGCCCGCGCCTCAGGTTGCACGATTTTGTCATAGACTTTGCTATAAAACAGATCGTAACAGTCGTTATCTACGCGCGATTCCTCACCCGCGGGATTCGCAAAAGCCTCAATGCCTTCCAAGTCGAGTTTCGCCACTTTCCGATACGACTTGCTCATTTCCCAGACATAAATCCCGCACAGCACCACAATGGTAACACTCAATAGTGCCGGCCACCACACATCGTACATCCCCTACCGGCTCCGTATAAAATAATCGTTTTTTCGCTACGCGTCTCTAGTCGTAGTAAGTTATCTCCTTATATATCGCGACGACACTTTCGGCGGATATGTTTGCATCATCCAGATAATATTTGTAGTATTCGGCCACCTCTGGCAGACAGGTCCATGCTCCGTCTTTGTAGTAATAGACTGGTTCTTCGTTGAGTCCCAGCGATTTCAAATGGTCGTAGATTTGGTCGAACGTCGGATCATCACCAAATTCAAACCGATATTCGCGTAGCAGTTCTGTTCTTCGTATCGTCTCCGCTGCATCTCTATATTCAATGACCAGAGACGTAGAAATATAGTAATCGCCACTGCTATCCATCTTATACACAATGGGGCAATTTTACGGATAAAGGAAGCGCTAAAATAGTATGCAAACTATCTTCCAATGAACCAGATGACCAGTCGGTGCGGCTACGAAGTCACCGATATCCGGAAGTCGCTACGGGCCGCCGTCGAACGAAGAGAAGCCCGTGCGGCCCAACGCTGGACCGCGGAACTTATCGCCACCGATGCCGCAATCGGTTCTCTGTGGGCCGCCTACTGGCTGTCGTGGGCCGCTGCGCAGGGTGCCGGCGATCCGAATCCAGTTCTTCCAATTCTTCTGCATCAGAGCTGGCAACAGATTCTGAACGCAGCGGAGCGCCACGTGAATTATGCGGCCACCCCTACCGAAGGATGGGTCGCATTCCGTAACGACCCCGCGGTTCGTCGCATCGGCCACGAAACAACTCTACGTCTGCTCTTCCAGGCCCGGCAGACACCCGTTATTTGGCCATCCAAGGAGCTGATTCTGTTTGATGTAAGCTGTATGCGGGATTCTCCCGTGCCAACCGCGGCGGATTCGGCACCGGTTCTGCAAGTCTGGCAGCGTGACGCCGAAGCAATGGAGTTGCGACTCATGGCGGGTCGGTGGTTGGCCGCACTTCAATCGGGTGAGCTGCGGGCGGCATTATCTGCAGTAGCATGGACTCTGTTACCGACAGCCGCACAGTCCCTGCCGCAACCTCTACGTGTGGCAGAGCGGGGACCCGCAGAGCTTCCCGCGAAAGCCCGCACATCGACTATCTGGTTTTGGTTAGAGCTTGGAAAAGCCGTTCTGCTTTCTCCAAAGATACAGAATCTACATCGCGGCTGGATTACTCTACATAATGCTGTCGCGACTGCGTTTGCCACACATTGGAAACGATGGACAGCGGCCGACCGAATGCGGATTCTGTTGGCCTGGAATCTGCAGATTCGTGCAGCTCTGCAGAATGTTGCCGTCAGCTGGGAGGCGGCTCCTGTGTCGGTCACGCAAAGCGAAATGGACCTGCCATACCGCGAAATTGCGACTGAAATGGCATGGACACCGATGCAAGGAATAGTTCCTGAAGGTGCGGATGCAGCAACCGGTGCAGCCAAAAAGAAGGATGCAAAGAAGGAGCAACAGGCACGTATAGAATCTAAACTTGCGGAGACAGATGCCGCGGTGTTAGCAGCGATGGGACTAACAGAGGATAGTTAGGGCTCCGACCTGCACACCCCCGAAAAAAGTGACACCAGCTCTCTGGGCTTATAGACCGTTCAGATTCATACGGAAAAGGATTCCATGAACATCAGCGCACTCGAGACAGCCAACTACAACTACCACAATGGTCTCCCTCTGACCATGACCGATGCAGAGTATGATGCCGCTATAGACCAACTGCGTGCTGCGGACCCACAGCATCCATTTCTTACCAAAATCGGCGCACCCACCGTAGCCGGCGACGAGGTGGTGCTGCCGGTGCCGCTTCCTTCTCTCAATAAAATCAAGGCAAATGACGGTTCGCTGGATAAGTGGATGGGAACCGCCTGCGCCACCGCCGCCACGCATTTTCACGCATCCGTAAAGCTGGACGGCTGTTCGGCTCTGTGGATTCCTAGTCGTCGGCAGCTCTTTACACGCGGAGACGGTGTCAAGGGGCGCGATATTTCTGTCTTTGCGCCTCTGTTCAAGGGCTGCGTAACACATATAGAGAAAACCGGTCAGGACCTCTGGGTTCGCGGTGAGCTCATCATGCGCACCGATGCGCCGGCCGTTCCAGCCGGTAAGTTGGCCCGTAATATTGTGGCCGGTGCGCTGAATCGCAAAGCCCACGAAGTGGATCCGGTGCTCTTCGGTCAAATTGAGTTTGTCGCGTATGAGCTCATCTCTGCAACGCCCGTAAAACCCAGCGACGGCTACGCCATTCTGCGCAAAGCCGGCTTCAACGTGGCCAAGTCAGCGCGTATTCCGCGCAACATGATGGTCAATGAGTCTCTGTCTTCAATCTTTGATGCTGCAGAAAAGATTTCGGTCTATCAGCTGGACGGCATTGTTCTCACGCCCGATGTTCCTGTTCCGCCGGCCTCCGATCCGACGAGAAATCCGGTGCACAAAGTCGCCTGGAAGACGCGCAGCGTAGCACAGATAGCCGAGACCAACGTGTCTGCAGTAGAATGGAATATCTCTGCCGCTGGTGTTCTGATTCCCCGTGTGCTCTTGGACCCGCCGGTGTCACTCTCCGGTGCGACTATCAAAGCGACCACGGGCATTCACGCAGCATGGATTCGTGATAACCGTATTGGACCCGGTGCGCGGGTGTCGGTTCGGCGCGCAGGCGATGTTATTCCGCAGATTGCTGCAGTCTTGTTGCCCGCTCCGGCAGGTCCCGCCATGCCGACCGCGGCATATGTCTGGGATTCCGTCCATATCCGACCTGCCGATACAACCGATGCCGCGCATGCCACCGAGTCTCTGTGCATTCAGTTGGCCCACGGTCTGAAAGAGTTGGGCGCAGAAAACGTGGGCGCGGGCATTGTGGCTCGTCTGGTGGCCGCGGGCTTCACAACGCTCAGAGCCATCTATGCTGCAACGGCGGAGGCGTTTGCCGCCAAGGTGGAAGGCGTCAAGGACGCGGGTGCGAAACGGATTTGGGAAGGCCTCCGAGCGCAGGGACCGCCGTGGGCAGAAGTCAAGCTCATGATGGCCAGCTGTGTCTTTCCGCGGGGAATCGGTGCAGGTCGTCTGGAGCCGCTGCTGGCGCTGGAGCCGAATCCGGCACTCTGGGATGCAGCCACATTCAAAGCGGCGAAGCCAGCGGGTCTGTCGCCGGCGACCATTGACAGCATTGTGGCGACGGTGCCGGCCTACCTGGTCTGGAGGAATTCTAACTTTCCTGGACTTCAGATTGTTTCTGCTGTCACTACGGTCGCAGGGACAGGAGCAGGAACAGGACCAGGAGCCACATCAGCTCCCATCATGACGGTAGTTCTTACGGGATTCCGTGATAAAGCACTAGAAGCCGCACTAGAAGCCAAGGGGCACATCGTCGGCGACACCGTGACGAAGAAAACCACACATCTTGTGCATCCAGACGGCCCGACACCGACAACCGGTAAGGGACAACGGGCCACGGAGCTTGGAATCCCGACAATGGGTGTAACTGCATTCCGCGCAGCACTGGGACTCTAAATTTCTCCGCAGAAACAGAGGAGATGGAATGGATTTTTGAATTAATGGGGGAAAAAGCCGCCGCCAACGAAGGCAACAAATGGCTCATTATATCCGCACATACGGTTGTCAGTGTTTTGGCATTTATAATTTGCATATGCTGTGCGGTGGCGCTGGGATATACAAAAACCACTCCGTCACCGCCGACCGGCTCCATATACCGCGACTACGAAGCGTTACAGGGCAATCGTAAATCCCTCCAAGATTACTGCAATACGCACAATATCAAAATCGACGAGGCACCCATGGTATCTTTCAATGTGGCAACGGCCAACTTTGGTGGTATTTTTACCGAAACCCAGACGCTAATGAATCCTTGGACGGGGTCCGTCAATGCCGCTGCCGTTCGGCTGCAGGTGGAGGGCGGAGCGCGCGCCGTGGTCTTCGATATTTGGCCGGACCCCGTCGATTCGGCGAAACCCGTCATATGTGCCATGACGGACCACCGTGAGTTCTGGTATGCGCGGTGGTGGCGTTCGAACGGTCTTGCGCGAGGCACCAGCAATTTCAGCAACTGGCGGCTCCAAACGCGCAATACGCTACCCGTCGGTGAAGTGCTGCAGACGGCGGTAACCGCGGCCTTTGATTCAACGCCTGGCACACAGAATACGGACCCCTTTTTCATGATTCTCAATCTCCACGGTGCGATGACTGTCCCCTATCTCAATCGGCTGGGCTCTACAGTAGAAACCGCACTGCAGGGATACGGCATGGCATCGCAGTATGCCAACGCGGGACAACAGGATAAACTCTGTAATGCACCCGTCAGCCATTTTATGAATCGGGTGTTTGTGATTGTCGTTCCCGACACGAACGATGCCTTCTATTCGCTTCCAGGTATCAGTAACGGCCCCAAGTTTGTAGAGGCGCTGAAACAGACCAAAATGGGCCAGGTCATGAACGCCGTTCAGGATGGCACACACCAGATTGCGTTTGAACCAGGTAGTCTGGCGCAAGTGCAGAAGCCGTCGCAGCCGAACTGTGCATCTGCGGGAGGTGCGTTACTCACACCGGCACAGGCGGGATTTTGTCTGGTTCAACCGTCTATTGGAGGCGCGACGACCGATAACGCCACTGCCTACGCGAATACCAGCTGGACCGCGTGCCAGCAAGCGGGCGCACAGTTTGTTGCCGTGAATATGTTTGACTCAAACAGCACGGATGCCGTAATGTCGCAATTCTATGATGCACGCAATTTCGATACATATAGTTTCCGCCGATAGGAAAAATCCGTTTATCCTTCAAGTTGATGGATGATGTTCCATCGCCCGTGAGGCGGATAATATGGTGCTGGAAAATAGAGTTCGACCGGCTGGATGCGTTAGAGCGGCTATTTCATTTCACGATGCAACCCGCAACGCAGCAGATGTGGCAGTATATCTGTGAAGACATACGCACGAATACGCCCACGTATGTCTTTGATATTTTGACATGCTCTGGGACGCATATTGCGTGGCCCATGTGTCTCTACGACTGTGACCCGCATAAAGTTCAAACGGGATATCGTATTCCTATATCTCATATTGTTACCTGGCGGCGGCGCGCAAAGACAATTCCGTTTGCTGTTGCAAAATAGAGAAAGAAAAGACATTATACTAATGCCCAATGCTGTACGCGAAACCCTACCGACTTCATGCCTGCGATGTCTGACCATTTGGTTCCATTGTAATCAGCATCGCCAAGAATTTCCACATCGTAATAAAGAATGTAAAACGGCTCAATCAGGTTCCCTTCACGCAAATGCATACTTAGCTTGGCGATGTCTTTTGTTTCAAATACTTCCTTTACAGAATCATGGCATTGAAGGCAATAGGCACCAGATTGTATATATTCATGCCCGCATGTTCGTGGGCTACAAGCAATACAGAGGGTGTCTTGTACCCCCGCCTTCAACTCCGAATTTATACTAACAAGCAAACCCTTATTACCGTTTGGTACAAGAGCAACGGTACCAATCGGAAAATGTATGCAGGATTTTACTTTTGCCTTATGTTTTTCATGTACCGCTTCCAGAAAGGTCGTTGGATTATGTGTGAACGCATCTACCGTTTGCTTCGTATGAGCGTAGGGTAGATGCAATTTCTTTGATATTTTACTATAGAGAATATCCGAACTTTTCTTCCATGGGTTTTGACGAATATAGACTGTACTTGTTATTTCTGTGGGAGATTGACTAGGAATATAGATAGGCATTGTTGTCCTATCCGACATACACTGCGCTCCCCCTATATGTCAAGTTTTGTTAACCAATTTGCTTTCGGTGTATTCATCAAGGGAGAATGACGAAGGCATCTATTGAAGAGCTTGTCGCACTGGCCAAGGCTGCTGCTGCATCTGCTGCCGATAATCAGGAACGGTTCGCGGCAATCGACATAGAGGCACGCAAAATCGTTGATATTATGGAGAACTTTCTGAGAATAAAGGGGCGGGTCGTATATGGTGGTGCCGCTATTAATGCACATCTGCCACCCGCAACAAAATTCTATGATCCAAATCTCTATCTGCCCGATTACGACTTTATGACACCCGACCCGCTGCAAGATTGTGCGGACCTTATCACGACATTCCAGGCTGACGGGTTTGACGACGTAGAGGCAAAATTCGGTATCCACGAAGGCACCTACAAGATTTTCGTGAATTATCGTGCGGCGGCCGATATTACGTTTATGCCACCCGAAGTGTATCGGCGCATTATTTCAGATGCCGCGATGATTGACGGTATTCGTTACGCGTCGGTGAATTTTCTGCGTATGAACATGTATTTGGAGCTATCGCGTCCTGCCGGTGATGTAAGTCGCTGGGAAAAGGTCTATAAACGACTGATACTTTTGAATGATGTGAAACCTCTGAGAGCCGGTCACTGTGTTACCAATCCACTGGAGAGACTCGGTGCAGCAGAAGACACAGACACAGATAATAGTTCTGAACACGATGAACTGTTTTGGCGTATTACCGAAGCCGGCATTGCGGCAAACGCAATATTCCTCAGTGGGCTCAGCCTTCTTCGGGATATTGAACCCAATCAAGATGATCCGATACTACTCCTGACCGACAAGCCGACCGCACTCATCGACACATTCGTCGGTATGGATATCAAACCACAGTATTTTCCCGCGATTGGTGAGCTGCTGCCGGCGCGGACTGAATTTTACAGAAAACGGGCAAAAGGCACAAAGGATACAAAGGTCACAAAGCCCGTTGCCGTTGTATTCGAAACGGTAGCGTGTCACGCCTATACGACTCTGAAAGAACCAGCTGGATATCGTCTGGGCTCACTAGACCTACTCATACAAATGTACTACGCCATGTATTTTGCAGAGCTACAATCCTATGTGTCGGTTCGTCTTCTGTGTTTGATTCAAGAGTTGATTGAACTAGATGCAGAGCGCCGTGCCTCCGCCGCGACCAAAAACAGCTACGACGGACCCGATGTATTTCCGTTGGATTGTATCGGACACCAGCCGTCTCTCCCCGAGCTCAAAAAAGCCCATAGAGAGCGGGTGCGGGCCAAACGAAATGAGCTGATAAAGGCGCTGCGGCTACAAACAGATTTCGTGGCAAGACCTACGCGGAAACCGAAGAGGAAGCAGCCACTTGCATAGCTGGTGTCACTGGCGTAATCCAAGCACCATCCTGCCACTTCAGATAGCCCCGCCGAATAAGTTCAGATACACATTGCGCCAAGCAGTGCGTATCTGACTGTGCAGTGTGAAGCACTTGTCCGGATCCCGAAATGTCATAGACATGTCCATACAGCCATGCGTAGAGTTCTCCGAGGCGCGGTGCCTTGAAGCGTTTCGTTTCCGATGCGAATGCCGATGGTAGGCATAGGAGCTCTCTGGTGGCAGCCATAGTGCAGAGCTCCGTAATTCCCCGGGGCCAGATAGTTCGCAGCTCCGGCGGGCCGTTGCCTCTGTCCGCCTCCGCATAGGCGGCGGCCCGAATAATGTTTCTATCAAATGCCAGATTATGCGCGCATACACAATCGACAGTGCGCAATACTCGATATAGCTCCGTCAGAGCATCCGCGGCTTTTTCACCCTTCCGGGCGGTGGCCTCATCAATGCCATGAATGGCGGCGGCCTCCGGATTCCACTTCACGCCCTCCGGCAGCGCAATAGAAATATCCCGGCAGACCAGGGCCTTGCCGAGGGAGCTGTCCTCTGACTCATACACAAGATAGCTCAGCTGGAGAATGGCGGGATAATGTTCCCAGCAAGAGGCGGGAGCGAAACGGTTCGCAGGTAGTCCGTTGGTTTCGGTGTCAATCAGAAGAAGTTTCATCCTGGTTGTCCCGGTGGTGGTGTGCCCGGTGCGGTCACTTTTTGCCTACCCCCCCCGCCACCAAAATTCGCAGTAGTAGGTATAAGATGGCCCGCCACCGACGTTCCATGAAGCACCGCGCCTCCCGCAAGCACCGCAAGTCCCACAAGGCCCGCCGCTCCCACAAGGTGCGCCGCTCCCAGAAGCAGCAGCGCAAGCAGTCCCGTAAGCAGCAGCAGAAGCAGCAGCGGGGCGGTTTCCGGTTCTTCTAAGAATCGCTAAACATTGGTTTCTGAAGAACAGCCCGGACCGGCGCAAACGAACGGCGATGTAGTGGATGGGCACCCCAGGTTTTGAGTCCGAGCATATGAGCTGCTGTTCCGTAACCCATATTGGAGCCCAATCCCCATCGTTCGTGAAGCGTTGCGTCGGCCGCGATTTGTTCCTTCACCCAGGCATCGTGCGCCTCCTTTGCTAACACAGAGGCAGCTGCAATTGAAAGACTCAATGAGTCTCCACTTTTTATAGTAATAGCCGGAGTAACGCTACCGTCTTCTCCGGTCACTGGTCTCCAGTAATCCCCATCCACGAGAATTCGTTGGTATGGTATTTGTATGTAATTTAACGCTCTGTGCATGGCATTCATATCGGCCTGAAGAATATTGACTTCGTCAATTTCCTCCGGATCGGCCCATGCGACGGCGGAATCAATTGCGTTCTCTTTAATCCAGTCGCTCAGAATCGCACGTTTTCGCGGCGTGAGTTTCTTAGAATCGGTTATCTGGCGCAGCGCTGCACCATGGTCCGAATACGCTTCGTCTTCTGGAGAAAGAATCACGGCTCCGACATACAGACGACCCCACAGAGAGCCCCTTCCGGCCTCATCAAGGCCTACTTCTACCAGGTCGTCTTCAATCCATTGTCGCTTAAGACTCATGATTTCCTATACCCAAAGTAATGAAGCTGGTCGTGCTTTCACTTTTGCTGGTGGGCCTCGTTGCACTGGCTATCATGATGGGTGTCCGTGAGGCGTTTGATGATGGCTCTGTATCTTCTGGATCTTCTGGCGCCCAGCCGCAAAAGGTAGAGCTGGTGATGTCACCGGCTCTCAAAAGTCTGTTGGGAACACCGCAGATTGTGCAGGCGATGAACAAGGAGCCGGTAAAGGTCGATACTCTGGAACGCGACCGTGACACTATGAATGCGGCAGAGAGAGGTTATAGAATGCAAAGACAAAAACGGAAAGAGGAGTCCGACTGTGAAGATTCTGCAGAGCCGGCTCCGCACGGATGCCCCGACATGTCGGAATATATTCGTATGGATGAGGTGCCGTGCTGGAACTGCACGCTTCCTTAGGGTGTGACAAAAATGCCTCAAACTGGCAGGGATGTCACCATTGGTCACAATGGCGATTGCCATATTTATTGTAGCGGCTCTGCTGTTTTGGCAAATGAAACAGCAGAGCATAGAAGGCTTTGCAGCAGCAGCAGCACCGGTCGGCGGAAGGCCATACGGAGCCGTGGGAGAGCAGGACCGTAATGGTTCTTTCCTACCTGCCGACCTCAAGAATATGCCGTTTGCAGGCCCCGCCGTTCCTGCTACGAATCTGCCGGTCAGTATAATCCGGCCCATCACGGTGCCCGGTCCATCCACTGCTGTGCGGGACCCACCGGCGACCCAAAAGGATTTACAAGAGCTCAACGTGCAACTCACGACGTGGCTTACGGCGACCGACCAGCGCGAAAACGACCATCCTGGATCGCTGACACCAGAGCAGAGTCAGCAACGTGTGCTCTACGAAGCCCGGTCGGCCAGTATTCTTGACCAGCTGGGCTCCGGAATTATTACAGATACCATTTCGCAAGTGCAGGCAGAGCTCCGGGAACTCTCACGTGAAAATGCCGCATGGAAGCGGCAGTATCCGAGTGTTGAGCAGATTGCGGGATTTGGTCTGAATGAGCGTCAGGATGTGCTGATGACCGGCGAACAATACGATAATTTCCGTGGTCTTCTTGACGCAATTCTGCAGAGTCTCCGTGAAATCCCGCAGCCGGACCCGCTCAATCGACTGCGCTATCAGCAGCTCCAGGTATTTCAACGGGAGCTGCAATCGGCGGAGCGTAAGTATCCTGTGCCTCCGATTATGATGCGGGCGGCCCGTCTATTTCTGCAGCGGGCGCAACGGGCAGACCAGCCGCTACCGACACTCTTCGCGATGGAAGCGATGCAGCAGCCAAAGGCGCCGTTGGTTGAGCAACGCAGTGATATTATTCCCTTCCTTCCGGTCTTAGGAGCGGAGGCCAATGGTGCATCGAACGATGAACTCCGCCGTATGGTTGCCGACTTCCGAACCGTTGCGGATTTGGGTCCGTGGTCATCGGATAGCATCTATAGCACAGCAGATGCCGCTGTCCAGCTACCGTTGGGATACGACCCGGCAAACTCTGTTCAGCGCGCCCGCACGATGTGCAACCAGATTCGTAAGGCTTTTCCGAATGCTGCAGAGGACTTGGGCTGTCCGCCCCATATTACGACAGTGTCAGAGGCCAAGAATGTGATGGGGATTGTCTGTGATCGGTTGCGGTATTCGGTACCCACAGTATCTCCGGCGCAGTTTAATTGTCCGTCGCCGCGCTCAGCGGACGTATAATTCCGGTGGCTCAGACAGAAATGGATCAAATACGCACGGCCACTGCAGCTGCGACTGCCGCGGTTATGGATGTTGTCATGCGTAACTACATTGCAGTCATCGCTTTACTTGTGTTGCTGCTGGTTGCGGCATTCTATGTGCAGTTTTCTTCTCCCATTCACGAGTACTTCTCCAATAAGAAGGCGGCTTTGGTAAGAGATGCAGAAGATGCAACAGCTGCAAAGACAACAGAGGTAGGATATGATGTTCAGGAAGGTGAAGCGACCCAATAATTTAGCACAGACCGTTAGAGTGTAATGAAGGCATGGACAGATTTTGGTCTAACAGTTGTGGCCGCCGTTATAGGTGCGATGACTGTGCATTTTGTTCTTCGGTCGGTGAATCAGCCTGCCGCAGCAATGGCCGTAATGGAAGATTTTACGGAGGTTGTTGAGACAGATTGTCGGGTATGCAAGAAGTCCCGACGGGATTGCTGCCGGTCTGGCTGCAAAGAATGCAGAGGTGGCGGCGCTGAGAATAACGAAGATAGTCGCAGACATCCTCAGATTGACTGGTCCAAGTATGTGCTCAAGGCCAGCATCCCGCCGTGCCCACCGCAGCCCGACCTGTCACGCTACATGCTGAAATCCGAGTGTCCCGCCCCGCCCGACATGTCCCGTTATATCCTTAAATCGGCGGTGCCTCCGTGCCCTCCGTGCATCTCAACCTGCAACAAGCCCTGCAAAATCGGTGAGTGCCCGCCGTGCCCCGTAGTGCGCTGCCCCGTTGTAGAATGCCCCAAGCCGACGACATGCCCCCCGTGTGCTGCAGTGGAGCCGCCGCGATGCCCAGAGCCGAAAGTATCCTGCAAAGCGCGATACGAAGAGGATATGCCGTGGGCCGTGCGTCCGCTGCTGGCTTCTATTTCGCCGATGTGAGAGCTTTCTTCTGCTGCTTGCATTACTGGTCCAAACCAATACAAATCCCTGACATATATTGTATCACATTATATGTCAATGAGACTAGAAAATCGCAGCAAACAATAAGGGGGAATGGACACCCGCTTTTGGGGTCCATCGGGATGGCAACTATTACATCTGATTGCCGCGTCGCCGGTTACCAACACCCAAGCGGTATATGATTGGTTTCATCTACTGGAATTTGTTCTACCCTGTAAGTATTGTCGCGCCTCCTTTCATGATTACATGAAACTGCAACCTCTGACAAAGGCGATTATTGAAGATAAGACCGCGTTCAGCCGGTGGATATTCGATATTCATAATCGCGTAAATGATAAACTCAGAGGACAGGGACTTCTGAATAAACGAAATCCATCGTGGGCGACTGTTCGGGACCACTGGCTCCACGCGGCCAGAGAGTTATGTGAATCTGCAACGCCCACCCAGAAAGGCTGGGACTTTTTCACATCTATTGCCTACAGCACACCGGATTCCGACTATAAAGCCGTGCCGATGCCCGATGCTCCAGAGCAGACGAGTAACTGGAGCATTCTCGATATGGCTACAAGAAATCGATACAATCTGATGACGCGTGAAGAGAGAATCACGGCACTTACGCAATGGTGGAAGCTGCTCCCATCCATCCTCCCGTGTGCGGCTTGGAGGAAGTCCTGGGCGGAGGCTTACCGTAAGGTCGGCGAGCCGCCTCTGGCTTCTTTTCATAAGCGACAGCAGCAGCAGCAGAGCCAACGGAAGGCCGTGATGCAGTGGATGTGGAATGTGGAGTGTGCCGTTTGTGATGGCCTGAAGTGTCCAACACCGCATCCTTCGTTGCACTTTCTGAAAAAAGAGGTCGGGGCGTTCGAGAGTTCCTGCTCTTCTGCGAAGGGGTCGCGACGGAAGACTTGCCGAAAGACCCGGAAGAGGCTGTTGCGGTTACAGAAGACCCACAAAAAGCGTTAGGAGGATTGGGTCGCCCTCCAAGAGATGCCGCCTCCCATCCAATTCCTGCAAATTCCTTACGGAAACACTCTTTCCAGGCGGCGGAAACCGTCCATCCCGCCGCGATCAGCTGCATCCAGAGAATTTCATGTTGCCGTCCAAGTCCAGTCGGCAGCTCAATATTATGGATTTTTCCATTCCAGAGAAACTTCATTAAATAGTATTGTAACGCAATCCTAAAATCCCCACCTTCTACAGAATGTTGTTCAAGCTACCGAAGCACTGGACATGGGTTTTGGTAGCGGTCGCGGTTTTGGTTGCGGCTGTTGCTGTTATCGGATTCGGAAAATACGGTCGGAAACTGTTGGGTCCAGGCGGCACACGGAAACTGCTGAGCGGTGGCTACGAGGGCTTTGCAGATACAGATACCCGTGCAAAGTTCTACATGATTAAGGCCGACTGGTGCCCGCACTGCCAGCAGGCCAAGCCAAAGTGGGCGCAGCTGCAAGCCATGGGTCCTATAAAGACCAGCGACGGGACCGATGTGCAGGTAATGGATCCGATTGAGGGTCCCGAGGCAAAAGAGCTGGGTCTGGAGTATAATGGGTTCCCGACGATGGTTCTTGTAAAGGGAGGCCAGAAGACCCGCTGCGATGCGGATCGTGAGGCCGGTGCATGGGCTTCTTGGATTCAGCGACAGTAGTCCGCCACGCCAGCCATCCGCGTGCCGCTGTCTCTCCTATTGCGAAAAGCTCCTGCTGGTCTTCGGTCGTAATACCGAAATCCATCGTTCCGAAACGCTTCTGATTCAGAGCAATCCAGTGGCGCGGTGTTGGTGAGACAACCGTATTCATCGCGTTGTAGACCATTCGCACATATTCACTCAAAGACTGAATCGGAACACTCTGCTTTCTCTGTTGCAACGTTTTGGTCTGTGTAGAAATTACCAATGTCTTATCCTTGTCTTTCACTGAGGTCCAAGGATAAAACTCCGTCATGCATCCGTCACAAAAGTAATGACCGGTTTCGGATTGCTGCCACGGAGTAAAAAAAATCGGAATCGCGATACTTGCCCGAACAGCGTCAAGAATCCGCATAGTGGGTGTAAGCTCTGCGGAAAATATCGTGCCGCGTCCAAGGCTCACATTGGTTGCATGAATATATAGTTCTGAATCGCACACGCGCTGCATTTCCGCAAAAGTCCATACGGAGGACCCCGGTGTCCATGTATCCATTATGCGGGCGATATATTCCATAAGGGCGCTTCCGTCGTTGAGCCCCCAACGATTCGTAAATTCCATGACAATATCGGTTTCTATACGCACCCACTGTTGAATCCGTATCGTTTGTGCGAGTTCCTGCATCCAGCCGGCGGATACACCCAGCGCTCCACACAAGGCCACGATGGAACCGCCTGAGCATCCGTACCACCGTTTGACGTCGTTGAGTACACCGGCTTCTTTGAGTGTTGCAACGACGCCCAGCTGTCCAATCAATAATACGCCGCCGCCGCTGAGAGTGATGTTCTGCGGAGACCAGAGGTGCGACATTCCTCTGCCGGTATCAAGAGGAATGCAACTGTCCATGCCACCGCAGCTCACGCCATCGTCGCTTTTTACGGAGCAAGCGAAACTGGATTCGTTACGGTTGGAGACTTACAATCGACTTCTGGGCGGCGTTCATCAGAAAATTAAATGGGCATCGGCGCAACGGAACACGAGCCAAATGACATATTACGACGTTCCGGAATGGGTGCCTGGTTGTCCGCGTTATGATGTGAAAGACTGTATTTTGTATTTGGTGTGGAATCTGCGGCATTCGGGATTTCGTGTCATCTATATGTCGCCGAACCGTTTGATGATTAACTGGCGGGAACAATCTATACAGTATTATACGGAAGAGTCGCCGATTCGGCAGGCAATGATGTCGGTGGCGGCGGGATTACCTCAGGCTGCGGCAGCATCCGCAGCGGCCGCGAAGGCGGGTGAAAAGAAGAAGGCGGCCAATTATAAACCGACGGCAGAAGGCGTTGCGGGTCTTCTGACGCAGGGCGCACGGCGCAAAACGGGAGATGGTGTGACGATTACACTCATTTGAACAGACCACGCATTTTCCAGCGCAGCCAACGGGAGCCAGAGCCAGAGCCACCCTTCAGCCTACGTTTTCCTGTAGCAGACACCATATGAACTGCAAACCGCAACAGCGTATCAATTGCCAGCAAAAGTAGAAGACCGATTGCAACAAACAGAAACAGTTCTGCAGTGCCTTGCATCGTAACATTGCCCACGCCGGTCAGCGAATCCAGTTGTTTGGTGAGTTTGTCGAGTCGTTGGGTGAAATCCATGGTTTGATGGACCGCCGGGGCGTTGACCTGCTGTTGGTTTTGTTGATTCTGCTGCATCTGCTGCATCTGATGCTGTGCCCTCCACAGCGTAGAGCCTCCGGAAACGAGTGCCGGACCTGTCCATTTCGGTGCCTGTAGGGTCAGAGCCGCGGTTTGGGAAGGCTCCAACGTAAAAGCGCGTGTCCAAGCTTCACCGTCAGCCGATTCACCGGGTAGAGGAAATCCAACATCAATGTCCTGTGCTGGTAAACGGGAGCCAGAGCCAGTTCCATGTCCAGAGCCAATGTTACCGGAAGGTCCTGGCGCTGAGTCTGCAGCGGAGCGCATAGGAGCAGGAACTGGTTCTTTCGGCTCTGTTGGCTCGGATGGAACATGCCGTGACTTTTTCTTTTTATCTTTACCAATTGCTGTATCGGGACCAGAAAATGCTTCATCCCATGAACAGAATGCACTGCTCATTCTCCCCTAATGAAACCGAAGAGTTCCGCATCTATAAACAAAACCCGCGCCTTGAGTAATGACGGTTCTGTGGTTCCTGTTGTTTGTGGCTGTTGTTGCGGCATTGTCTCATTGGATATTATCACTTTCAAGTGGCACAACCGAAGGATTCACCACTGTCGGCAATATGAGCAATTTGCTAGATATGGAAAAGACATCAACCCGCGCATTAGATGCCGCACCGACGACATCCGAAGTTAAGAAGCACTATAAGAATCTCCTGATTTTCGCCGATGCCGACATAAAAAAAGACGGCAGTGAGGCATTTCGTATCTTGGGCGACCTGCGAACCCGTCTATTTGGGAATCGCAACTTTCGGGCGAACTTATCCAGCACCGATATTCTTGCAGACTGGCCCAAGTGGCTGCCACCTCTTGATCCGACCATGAAAGAGCCGATACCTACAGCGGGCGATGCCGAAACAGCCGAAATCCGAATCTTGGCCTATCTGCAGAAGAATTTCCCACAGGAGTCAGAAGTAGATGAAGAAACCGGCTCTACACTGCGTAACCTGGTAGAGGATTTCGGCAGACGTTTCATATTCGAAACCGGCGAGCCCGTGCAACTACGGGAGGACTTTCTGCGCGAGTCGGTTTTCAAAGGATGGGTGTCCCCGTTAGGGCGTGACGTATAGTAAAATATCTATTCCAAGTAAAGAGAAATGCAGCCTGCAATGATGCCGCCTCCGCCCCGTCTTCATTGGATGCCAGTAAATCCTTCATGGATTGTCGCTGCCGGCATCTGTGTAGGTGCAGCTCTGCCGCAAAATATCCCTGCCGCTTTCCGTCGGTTCATTGTGCATCCTATCGGTGCCGTCGCACTATTTATTGTAGCCGGTTGGTTGATGAGTGGTCCATCGCCTGTTCTGGCCGTATCACTCCTTCTATTGTTTGGTTCCGTATCACTTATTCGCGCCGAATCGTTCCAAGCCGTGATTCTCAATAAAGACAAAGTCGCAGACAAAGGACAGCGTTGGCTCTCAGAAGAAATACTGCACGAAGAGCCCGAAGGAATCCAAGAAAGAACTGAAGAACCCCAATTGCTTCTCAACCGTGTGACCCCCGATGAACAGCATTCGTGGGAGAGTGAAACCACTCTCAATGAGCATACTTCTGCGATTCAGGAACGTCCGATTTCTGCACCGATTGAATACGATGAATCCAACAATAGTCTCCACCATTAGCAAAGAGAATGCATGATTTTATTGCCGAGCTCAGTCGTCATCCGTTATTCCGCTTGATGGGTGCGTTAATTGTTTTACTTCTGGCGGACCAAAGCCTTCCTGTAGGTGCGGCAGCGGCCGTTATCTGGCTGGGCTGGATTTGGTGGGGACAGCAAAAAGCGAATCGGAACAGCGATGCCCGTCCTATTTTTTCGCAGTCCTAAGCAGGGTGTAATGAAGGCAATGAAGGCGGTGAAAGACACGCCGCCCGACACCATCGCGTCACTGAGTTGGTCCGACCGTTTCTTACACAGTTTTCACGATATTAACACGAATCCGTATATCCTTGGATTGGCGTATATTCTGCTCAACTTGGGCGGACGATTCATGGTGCTTTCTGTAACTCCCGCACAGGAAGCCTTTCTCCAGAATATCATATTCCGTCCCTTGCTGCTATTTGCTATCATGTTCATCGGAACGCGCAACATGGTTGTAGCGTTCTGGCTAACATTAATAGTGCTTTCTGCGCTTCACTATCTATTTAATGAGCAATCCGACTGGTATCTCCTCAGAGAAATCACACATTAAGATTCAACGTCGCACCAACGGGTGCAGGACGACGCCGACCTCGACGCCGCTCTGTGTTCGCCGTGCTGGTTGTGCCAACACTCTGGCTATCTTCCATGAATTCGGCCAGCGGGTCGATGGAGGTACCGACACCGGCGCGCATTACACTGGGTCCTACAGGAGGACTGGGAGGAGGACCTATCGGCGAAAATACTGGTGCCGCGCTGCCCATCACGGGAACGCTGGTTGTAGCCCGTTCGGCCTCAAAGGCGCGCAGAATATCATCAACACCGGATGGTCCGTGCATCTCCCGACGTGCCCGCGGTGCATCTCCTTGCTGCATAGGTGGTGGCTGCACAGATGCCGACGCCACGTTGAATGTCGGTATTCCTAGACCAGGATGAGGCGGGCCGCCGCTTCCACCACCACCACCACCTGGTGGCCCGCCCATTCCACCCGCCGCGGCCATGAAATTACCGAGACCACCACCCATCTTGGCCATCATCGCTGCCGCAAACTGACGCTGCAGTTCCGGATTCTCGTTCAGCACGTCGGCCATACCAGGAATACCCGTTCTCTCTGCCGCCGTATTTGTCAGATGGTACATGGTCGCGCTGACTCCTAGTGTTCCCACCAGACGAATCATCGGATGCATCTTTGCGGAATCCTTGTACATATCATACAGCTCCTCGAAAATCTCATCAAAGTCCTCAATGTTTGTATGCACCGACTCCGACCAGCCTTTGAGGCGCGGCTTGACCGGCAGACGGCTACCGAACTTATCATTGACCATCTCAACACCGGTTACGAAGGTCATCAGAGCATTCCGCTGAAAGCGAAGCGACGCTTCTAGATTGCGTGAATCCGTGCGTTTCTCGTATTCGGCCTTAATATCTTCATACGAGTTGGCCAGAGACATTTTCTGACCACCGATACCGTTACCATCCAGCCGCTGCAGCTTCGTGAGGAAGGCTTTCTTCTGGCGGAGCTCCTCTTCTGGGGAAAGGGCATCTGGTGCAGAGCCAGATGCAGAGCCAGAGCCAGATGCAGAGCCAGAGCCAGATCCAAATCCAGACTCAGTCTGAATCACGAAGGGTGCAGGCTCACCAGATGAATTTCCACCATCATGCTTGATACGGATATCCGAAGCACCCGGTCCTGCATCCAAATTTACAACCTCAAGGTCATCGACAGGACGAATCTGAATACTGGGCATTTCACTACCGAAGCTGCCACCACCATTCGCCGGCGTGCCCAGATTGATGCGCGAAGTAGATGCAGCCGATGCCGGACCCCGGGGAGACGGTGCAACTTTATTCTGATTTGAAATGAGATTCATGCCGAGATCATCACCGAGCTCTACAATATCGTCGCTGCCGATATTAATCTCTTTGGCCTTGCTGGCAAAGGAAGCCAAATCTGCTGCAGATGGACGGGAATCCATATTCGGGCCACCGTTCGAGCCACCAACAAACTGAACTCCGCTCATGCCTTGTCCAGTTAGCAGACCTTTATTTCCCCACTCAAACGCTAATGACCGCCTCCTCCCGCATCCACACACATCAAAAATGCATCCGCCAAATCATCCTGTTTCGCTTGTGACTGCCACCACGTCAGATGCGCAGCCGCACCGGGATAACTATCCACAGCAGCTTTGCTGAGCAGTGCAGCAACTTTCGCACACGCCGCATCTTTTCGTGATTTTTTTGCACCTTTGCCGACGCCGGCATTTGTTCCTTTTGTCTTGACGGATGCGTTCGCGAACTCCACGGTGCCGGTCCATCCGAATTCTCTCTGCAGACGATGTGTGATTAGCGCAAACAGCATCATCTGGACGGATTTCATATGAGGTGCAAATTCGGACGGCTGATTCTCAATGCGAATCCGGTCTGCTGTTGCAATGACCGACAGCTCACTGTCAAGAGCAGTCTCCATTCCGGCCAGAATATCCTGTAAAGAAACTCCCTTTGCCTTCTTGGCTTTATAGGGCATGAGGCGAACTTTGCTGGCGGCCTCCATTAGGGTCGCCTTGGTTGCTTTCCGTGCGACGGCGTCGGTTATTCCGAGAAGTGCTGTATGTCCCACCGCCCATCCCCTCCACGCTGCCACAGTGCTTCCCGAAATATCAAGAGGCAGATATGCGGATTTCTTTGCACAGCGTTTGCAGAGAAGTGTCCCTGCTGTCGCAAGTGCAGGTGAAGGTGAAGACCAAGATGCCGGTCCTCCACAAGAACAGCGGGTCAGTGACTGGCTTTCGGCGCCTGCGGCCAACAGATTCATGTTTGTCCACCGGCGAATGTCGGTCAGATTGCTGCTGTCACTGTTACCACTCGTGTCAAAGGCGGCCACACAGAGTGACAGATTTTTTATACCAAGATCGAATGCAGCGACCGTAGTAATAGGCATTTCTTTCTTCTGAAGGAGTTTGTTTATACTAGAGCTCGGATTAATCATGTAAAATTTCTCCAATTTGGGATAGGCTATAAAAAAGAAATCTTAAGTCTTAATAATTTCATCGTAGGTTTTATTAGATAAAGAAAATAGCGACCCCTTTAAAGAGATGAACTAAGTTTTTGCAGCTTCACCGTCGGTAATACTGCAAAAAATCTTGATGCATAATATCTTATGTATTTTTTCATTTCAAAAAATAAATATAATTCTATAATATAGATGCCTGCGGCACCCATCATCACCGCGGCCAGCACCGATAGTAACGATAATGGGTATTTAGAATGGAATTCTGATGAGACCGTTGCATCTTACACAATATGGATAACAGATATCTGCGATGGTTCAAATTCTGGCTCATTTCCTGCACCGCCAGGGAATGCCGTAAACCTAAGTAACTTACCCGACGGCCATATTTTAATCGTATGGTTGACGGCAACTGGAATAGACGGTTCGACGAGTGACCCTAGTCAAAAAGTGCTCCTTATTCCTACTCGACCAACGACGGTCATTTCACGTGATGAGTTAGATGTTGCTCTATTGAGTGGTGCAGTAGGAATATATGAAGTTAGCAATGTGACCGGTATTTATCAGAGTGATACCAGTGTGCAAATTACTGCAGTGGCGTGTGCAGAAGGTTCGACCACCATAATTGATACTTCTCTTTTACCTTCCAATGATGAATTATATATACCGATTAATAATGGAACTATAATATTACAAACTCCTGGAAATAACACCTATACATTTACATTTTCCTTGGTCAATGGTTCAGAAGTAGTTACGCTTAGTGTAAATGGAGGCCCACAACAGCGATTAGGCATAAATACGACTTTCATGGTCGATAGAATAACATACATTGTTAATAGCATCTTCCCTTTTATCCCAATAAAGGTGCCCCTATTGTTGCCATGTTTCATGGGTGATGCGCCTGTTCTTACTCCATCAGGTTATAGACGTATGGATAGTCTTTCGGTGGAAGATAAGGTGCTTACACCCTGCGGTCGCGTTGTGGAAATAAAGTATATTTCTAAAACGCGTGTTCAACCAGGAGATTCTGCAAATCCTTATATCATTGAAAAGGGTATGTTTAAAGCCAATAAGCGTCTGCTAATTTCACCACACCATGCCGTCTTTATTCCCAGTAGAGGTATGGTAGAGGCCTACAGATTAGGTCTGAAACAAATGAAGATGAAAAAGGAATTTTTCTATTACAATTTGGAGCTTCCAAATTGGGAGAATATGATTGTGGCAGGAGTAGAAGTAGAATCTCTTGCACCAAAGAAACGTATAATATGTTCTACTGCAGAATTTGAAGCGTTCGTTAATTCGCTTTCTCCGGTAGTTCGTGCAAATATAAATATTATTGCGAAACAATTACCGGAAAATCGCACAGAAGCATGCATTATCCGTAAAAGAACAAATACTTAAAAGATGGAAATATGCGGCATTTCTATCATTGAATAAAAATCATTCATTTAGATGGAGATAGATTTCGCAATTGTATATTGGGGGCTAACCCGTTCTACAAAGAAAGTCTATGAAAGTCATATCAGTCTTATTCAAAATATATTGAAACAAGATAGTAAAACCTTTAAAATATTTATGCATACATGGCAAACAAAGGATAATAAGCAAAAAGTATGGGAGAATGTGATCCAGCAACCGATTGACTATGATGAATATAAATTACTACTACCTGATGTGTATCAAATCGATAATCAAGAAGATTTTCTTGCATCAGTAAATATGGATAATTTTTTTTATAAACATATTTGGCAACGGATAGGGCACTGCCGTCAAGGAGAATGGCTTCCAGGATTAGTAACAAACCATATTTGTGCGTTAGAATCGATGAAACGTGGATTTTCGTTAGTGGAAAAATGTATGAAAGATGGCGTATTATTCAAACATATTATGTTTGTACGCCCGGATGTTATGATTCATAACAAATTTCCATTACATCAAATTGTATCAGAAAAAATAAATATTCCTAACTGCGAACATCATGAGGGATATAATGATAAATTTGCTGTAATGAACTATGAACATGCGCAACTATACGCGAAACGGATTGATGAAATCGCGGAATTCCGAAAACATCATGGAAGAATTGTTTCGGAAAAATATACGAAATTTATAATAGATAAATATCGTATTCCCGTAAATATGGTTGACTTCCATTTCAGTATAGTTCGCCCGTAAATTCAAACCGTAATATAGAGTGACATGTCGATTTGGCAGCTCAGTAGTCGCAGTCTGTTAGCGTGGGCAGCAGCATTCGCTATTATTGAGCCCATATCGTATTTTGTAATTCCTGCAACGAGCAGCAGCAAGGCTGTTGCAGAGTATTACAACATAAAGAAAACATCTGTTCCAAAGGTGGTATTCGGTGACTTCATGTACAGCACATTTCTGTATATGGTGACACTTGGAATTCTTGAGGTTATATTTCCCAATACAGCAGTCACGTGGATAACGGGGTTTCTTGTGTTCATGATTGTGCAATGGACAGGCGATTTATCCTGGTTTGCCATCATAACGTATTTATTGCCCGACCGATGGGTCAATGAATATGTCAATTTCTTCCGTCGGTACGGAAGTGAGATAAGTCTGTTTGCTCCACTTGGAGATTCTCTATATGGTCTTGTATGGTTCGCACTGGCGGCCTATCTCATGAGTGCGGCACCGACAGCCCAGATAGCTGCGATTTCGCTGTTTCTGTTTGGCTGTTTGGTTCTCAGTAATTAAAGATAGTATCCAACGCCAAATTTGACCGCTATTTCGCACCATATTTCAGTTCGCAAGATGACTTCTCCAAGTGATATTATCTCTGCAAGACGTGAGTCTGTTATTCAAGCATACAATTCAGCAAGGGCAGAAAATCATCTACGCTTTCTGGAAGGCGATGATAAGGCGACCGCTGAATACATCTTTCCAAATCAAATGGAGGATGCAAACAATATTGTAGATATGTTCTATACAAAAGGCCGGCGTGTTATCAGCATTCAGAAGAAGACCAAGGTTGGAGCAGATGGTCTTATGATTGAAATTGCGAAACTTCTAACTACGCATATTGACGACGGGTTTGTTGTAAATCCTGCGAACGTAAGAATCATTACTGGAATGAGTAATGCTGGTTGGGAGAAAGATATGATTGATAAAGCACCTAACTGTTTCAAGGACAAAATCTTTCATCACGGTAAGTTAGAAAGAGCTGGTATCAAATTAATTACAAAAGATGAACTAACAGGTGTAACCAATGGATTATTTATTATAGATGAAATTGATAGTGGTGATAAACCAGAACAGAAACTGCAAACTATTCTTAAAGAAGCAGGTGTATTGGATGTGAAGCATATGGAGGAGCATAATAACCGATTTGTCTTTATCAGTGCTACGATGATTAAGGAACTGTATGACCTCTATCGATGGGGAGAACTACATGAACTCTATAAAATGACTATTCCATCATCTTATATAGGTCATAAGGATTTCTTGGAGAAGGGTATTGTGAAAGAGTTCTATGCTGTAAACACGCAAGAGGCTGCCGACAAATGGGTTCAAGAAGATATTCTAGATTGTTATAATAAAACGTGTATGTGTACAAAGTGTAATCCTGAAAAGAATCCAGATAAAAAGGATTTTAGAGTTCATCTTGTTCGTGTAACTGCTAAGAATGTTAATGTTGTTCAAAATGCGTGTATTCGTAAAGGTGTCATATTTAGAAATCATACTTCATCAGATCGCTTATCACATGGTGAGATTAAAGAGCTATTTAAGGAACCACTAACCAACCATATAGTTCTTGGTGTAAAGGGGTTCTTCCGCAGGGCAAATCTTATCCCAAATCGTTGGAAACTTCGTATCGGTGCAACGCTTGAACTCTATACAAAAATAGTGGATAACAATGTCCAAATTCAAGCTCTAACTGGTCGTATGACTGGCTACTGGCGTGAAGATATTGAAGGAGGACATAAGACAGGCCCTCACAGAACTTCAATTAAGGCGATTGAAGAGTATGAGAAGACCTATGAAGATCCGTTTGGAACCAACTCTTATCAGACAGCTGGTTTCAAGAAGACTAAGGGCAAGGTATCGGCATCCCCAACTATGCTCTCACCAAAGAATATTCAACATCTAAAACCTATTGATTTGCCGGCCGTTCAGGAAGAAAAAATAGATAGCAAACTTTATAGAATTTATTCAGATGAAGATATGGTTCGTAGTGTATGTAAGTTGCTTGGGTATCATTATGTTTCGACAAAAGACAATACTGACGGGTTCAAAGAAACTTCTCTAAACAATAAAACAAGTGTGGTTTCTATTCGAGATGCAGTCAAGAAAGTTCCTACAGCGTATGGAACTAATAATGGCATAAGGACATATCGAACATATTATCCTTGCTATCTTGATACTACAGACAAAACTTCTCTACGATTTGTTGTAATCATTCGACCTGGAACAGATGAAACTAAGGTAGTAGATTGCGATTCGAAATTTCCTTCACTCAGCCTGTAAATAATCCTTCTTCCTCTTTACCGTTGAGTTTTTTGCAAATACTTTATTGTAATAAAATTCAGTATTATCCATGGAATAGGTCATCAACCTTCTCCTAAATAGATTTAATAAACTGCCACCGCATCTCTGCGCAAATCTTCTGCCACACCTGGTCCTGTTGGTACAGTTTTTCGCGGCTCTTGAGGAGCTGGAAGAAAGGCAGATAATCGTCCATCTCCAGCAGTTGGCACAGCTTGAACAGCACATACGGATACGATAAAAAATTGGAACGAGATGCAGGGCAGTATTTGATGAACGCCGGCTGGATTTCGCGGAACATGTGTTGTAGTTTCTCCTCCATCTCTTTGCTCAGCGTAAGGTTCGTCATCTGGTGCTGGATACGATTCTTAATCTGCTGGACGTGGTCATACATTTTCGAAAACTTCAATTTCCGAAGAATCTCAAGAATCTTTTCTTTCTTGAGCTTTTTGGGATCCGAAATCCGCTCCTTTTTGAGCTCCCGCATCACCGATTCCACAACCTCCTGCGGAATATCGGTATTCTCTTTGGCCTGGAATTGGGCCAGCCACTCATTAAAGTGGTTGATTTTCTTGTAGGCAAAATATGTAATTTCCCGTGGCGGATCTTTGTAACTGGGCTTTTCTGAATCAATCAACATGAACTCTTCGTGGCCACACCGCGGACAGCCCAGAATAGCCTCATTCTGATAAAACGTCATTTCTATTCCACAAGACCGACACGTTCCCCATCCTGGCTCAATCCCAGAACCTGGCATGATACCCGATTTAATTTCCGCAGGGTCGACCACCGCCAGATATTTTTCTAGCATTTTATCGCGATTCATGCCTTCTTCAACGTTGATTTTCCTAATCTTTGATGTTTCTTCGGTTGCAGCATACTTGTCGGTTGTGTAGGATGCAGAGCTAGAGCCAGATACAGGCGCTTCTGATGCGAAATAACTGAGAACTGAATTCGCCGGCAGATTTACGGCAGTTCCGCCCCGCCGCGGCATGTGACCTTTCGCCACAGATTCCTGGGCTTCAAAGTATTGAAACAGCATATCGCCCACGTCCAGAAAATAATTCAGACGGTCGTCATCATTCTTGAGTGAAACGATTCGCCGCTGCAGTTCATCAATCTGGTCATTCAGATTGCGCCATTCGTCCGTGTGCGACCCAACATTGTTCACCGCGACCTTCTTTTCCTGGAGTTCGCGCTGCAAATCGGTAATGCGCTCTCTTTCACTATCCAGTCCCCGTATACGGCTCTGATGATGTGCTTCAAGTGTCGTCGCCTTGTTCATTGCTGCTCCTACACCTCCACTGCCGGCCGAAATAATTTCTTCACTTCGTAATACATCCCGAATGGACATCTATATCTCGCACGAGACCATCGCCTCTTTAGCCGCTGCGCTTTGTGGTTTGTGGTTTGTTATCTGTTACGACGCACCGCGCCTTTTGAATAATTATTTTCACTCCGAGCAATAGTAGTTATGACGGGGGGAGGACTTCTACAGCTGGTTGCCTATGGTGCGCAAGACGTATATCTCACGGCCAATCCACAAGTTACATTTTTCAAACAGCTGTACCGTCGGCATTCCAACTTCGCCATGGAATCTGTGGAGCAGACATTCAATGGTGTTGCCAATTTCGGTCGGCGGGTGCAATGCACGATAGCACGCAACGGTGACCTTATTGGGCGCACATACGTTCAGGCCACGCTGCCATCGGTTGACTTGAATTCCATCGCCGCCGACACATCCGGCACGCAGTTCCGTTGGCTCAATTTTATCGGTGAAAATCTGATTAACAGCGTGGAAATCGAAATCGGCGGACAGCGAATTGACATTCAGTATGGTGACTGGCTACACATATGGAATGAGCTGACATGTCCGCCGGGTAAGCAGCCGGCGTATCTGGATATGATCGGCAACGTGCCAGAGCTCACCAACGTGATTTCGAATGTCGGTCCCGATGGCGGTTGCTCCAACGATTGCGTGGCGACCGTGCCCCACATGAGCCAGGAGGTCCGCAGTTGCACGCCGCAGTATACGCTGTATGTTCCCCTCAAATTCTGGTTCTGTCGCCACACGGGTCTGTCACTTCCGCTGATTGCTCTGCAGTATCACGATATCCGCATCAACATTGAGTTCAATGACCTGCGAAATCTCTGCTGGACAAACAATCCGCAAGTGCTGGACACGGTGAATAACTACGGATTAGTGGCCTGTTCGCTCTATGTGGATTACTTCTATCTGGATACGGAGGAGCGCCGCCGCTTCGCCCAGGTCGCCCACGAGTATCTGATTGAGCAGCTCCAGTTCGCCGGAGATGAATCGCTGACGGCCAGCGTCAATCGCGTCAAGATGTCATTCAGTCATCCCGTGAAGGAGCTTATCTGGGTTATTCAGCGCGACGATTTCGTCAGCTGTTTGGCCTCTGTGATTGACCAGTGGAAGGGACAGCAACCGTTCAACTACAGTGATTATTGGGACCGTGCCGTTCTGGATTCCGGGTACGCCTGTGGTACAGTGAATGGCATGGCCGGGGCGGACCCCGTGGTATCTGCCCGTATCCAGCTGAATGGACAGGACCGGTTTTCGGAGCGTGAGGGCCGTTATTTCAACGTGGTGCAGCCGTATCAGCATCACACGACGACACCATCGGTGGGCATCAACGTCTACAGCTTCGCTCTCAATCCAGAGGACCACCAGCCTTCCGGCTCCTGTAACTTTTCGCGAATCGACAATGCCAATCTGTTCGTCACGTTGTCACCGAACACACTCAGTGGCAGCACGCAAACCTGTAAGATCCGCATATACGCCACGAACTACAATGTTCTGCGGGTGATGGCAGGAATGGGAGGATTAGCTTACGCAAATTGAAAATTTTACGTCATAATTCCCATATATAACTGTCAAAAACAGCAATAAATACCGTTCTTCTGTGTGTCACAACTCCACTTTAAAAAAACTTTCTTCCATAAAAAAAATCTCCGGTAAGAGTATCAAAGATGACCAACGGTGGCCTTATGCAGCTCGTCGCTTACGGTGCCCAGGACGTATACCTGACGGCGAATCCCCAGGTAACATTTTTCAAGCAGCTGTACCGTCGCCACTCTAACTTCGCGCTGGAGTCCATTGAGCAGACGTTCAACGGTGTGGCGAACTTCGGCAAGCGTGTGCAGTGCACGATTGCACGCAACGGTGACCTGATCCACAAGGTCTATCTGCAGGCCACGCTGCCGCAGGTGCAGGCCTCAGAACTGACGACAGCAAGCTGCTCTTCCTTCAGCTGGGTGCGCAACATCGGCCAGGCGCTGGTGGAGCAGGTTGAGGTAGAGATCGGCGGCCAGCTGATTGACCGCCAGTATGGTGAGTGGCTGTATATCTGGAATGAGCTGACGCTGCCCGTTGGAAAGCAGCTGAACTACAACCGCATCACCAACGCCGTGGGTGGCCTGACCCTGCGTTCAGGCGCTGGCAACTGCCAGCCTTGCGCCTCGGATGCCGGCTGCTCTGTGACCCAGGCCTCTGAGCTGGTGAACAGCCCGTATTTCGACTCCTTCAACAATGCGCCTGCTCTGGCTGACCCTTCTGGTGATCAAGACCTCATCTTCGCGGGTGTCTGCCCAGGTGGTGTTGAGCTGTCCTCTACCATCGGCTGCCTGCCCGAGACGACGCTGTATATCCCTCTGGAGTTCTGGTTCTGCCGCCACGCCGGCCTGGCGCTGCCGCTCATCGCGCTGCAGTACCACGAGGTGAAGATCAACGTCGACTTCGAGGACATCCGCTACCTGGTGAACGCCGTGCCGAGCGCCCCTGGGGGCAGCAACACCCAGCTGGTGAACTCCATCAACAACAAGGGCCTGGTCGCCTGCTCTCTGTGGGTCGACTACGTCTACCTGGACACGGAGGAGCGCCGGCGCTTCGCCCAGGTGGCCCACGAGTACCTGATTGAGCAGCTGCAGTTCACGGGTGCGGAGTCTCTGACCTCCACATCCAACAAGGTCCGCATGCAGTTCAACCACCCGTGCAAGGAGCTGGTGTGGGTGGTGCAGAACCCCAACTACGCGGACTGCAACTCGCAGAACAACAACCCGTTCTGCTACACGGACCTCAACTGCGGCAACCCCACGGCGGTGGCCAAGATCCAGCTGAACGGCCAGGACCGTTTCACGGAGCGTGACGGCAGCTACTTCAACTTCGTGCAGCCTTACCAGCACCACACGAACTCGCCGACGGTGGGCATCAACGTGTACAGCTTCGCCCTGAAGCCGGAGGACCTGCAGCCGTCTGGCTCTTGCAACTTCTCCCGTATCGACAATGCCACGCTGAACCTGACGCTGACGCCCGAGACATTCAAGGCGGACAATAACACGGGCTACTCTGGCCTGCAGACCCCCGCCGTCACCAACGTCTCCAACCGCATCTACGCCACAAACTACAACGTGCTGCGTATCATGTCCGGCATGGGTGGACTTGCCTACAGCAATTAAAGATTGTATGTTGCGAAACTACCCAAACGATTTGTCAATTATTTCTGTCTGAACTATGTGTAATAGTTGAGACACTAAAAGTTGACACATGTAAATTAACTAAGGTTATAGGTATAAGAGATGCCTACTGAGGCTAAACGATTTAACGGTGCTACAGCAAGTAATGTTCGTCTTTCTGGAAAAGATGCTTCAGATGCTCTTAAGAATCATAACAATGCTGGAATGCTTTTCAAGAAGGAGGCAAAGGCTGCAACTAATGTAAGAGAATATCGCTCTGCACTTGAGAATTTAAGAATGAAAGAGATAATTTCTAATGATAATAGTCTTCGTAAATATACTAATTGATGGAGTGAGCTAGACATTTCTTTAACCACCCCAAAAGTTGAAACCCGTTCATAACCCCCATGCCTGAGGGACAGGACTACTATAAACAGAATGGATTTCGACGAAGCATCTGCCGCCTGGATGGCCAACAAGATACGCCGCGGTTGCCAGGTCGCCTACCGTTGTAGTGTAGATGGCTGCAAACGTGTATCTAGCCAACGAATTCAGAATCCATCTGCACCACATCGCTGCACCCGTCATTTCAAATGGAGTTCTCCAACACAACCAGCTGCGATGTGTAGCCCTGTTGCGACCAATCCGCCATCAGTCCTGACAGAGCATGCATTCGTGCCTCCAGAGGAGATCCCGGTGCTCCACGTGATAGACGTTTCCACCACCACTCAAACCGAAGCGCCTCCCGTTCTCCGCCGAAGCCGCCGATTAAAACAGCTCTCCGCCATTTCTTGCCATGAGTTGCCCGCGCGCCGCCGACGAGATCTCCATTGTGTTGCCGAAGCCGACGATCGGGATTTACCGTTGCACCTATATACGTCCGACGATTCTGAGATGCACTTGTATTGACTAACAAGTAACAATACCAATTCGGTGACGATGTAGATATGCCTCCTACTGTGTTACCAGATGTATCTTCTGCTGCTTCTTCTGCATCCTGCATTCTTTGTATTTTATCGGAGCGTCTTAGATGGCTTGTGAGAATTTTGATATATATAATGGTATTGGAACAATATGGCCCAGACAATCATACCCGGCATCATGTGGCCCACGATATCCCGTACGTCAATTATTAGAAATACAAACTGCTTGGAATTTTTTTGAGAAAGTCGAAAGTTATGATGCGGCTGTCCGTGTTCGATTATCAGGGACGGGATATCAACCGGAGCCGGTCTATCTGGGTGGAACATCGGTATGGTTTCCTATATATAGTCCCTCCAATCTTATTACTTATAATAAGGGAAAACGATTGCATCAACAGTTATTCCCACAATATAATTGGGTTTCGCAGCGAGAATTAGGTATTTCTGAAACCACGGTGACAAATGTTTATCCAACGATATGTTAGAATAACACACCTTGAGTTAAACCAATGAAAAAGTAAAAGCTGAGTAGGATGCTGAGAATTCTTACATTGCTGTTAGCTGTTGCATCTGGCGGATTGGCGCAAACTGCTGCTGGCGCACCATCTCTTAGCAATTCTGCAACGGGAACAAACACTGATTCTGTAACAGTAAGCGCAGCTGCAAGTCATACTAGGACTGCCCCTGCAACACTATCCGTTACAGATTCAGTTACCAAATCGGCAGCTGTCACGGCCTCTCCTACTGTAGCTGTCACGAAATCACCTACTAATACAGCTACGGGAACCGCTAGCAAGTCTGTCACAGGAACCTCTAGTAAGTCCGCAGCTGTCACGAAATCACCTACTAATACAGCTACGGGAACCGCTAGCAAGTCTGTCACAGGAACCTCTAGTAAGTCCGCAGCTGCCACTACATCACCTACTAATACAGCTACGGGAACCGCTAGCAAGTCTGTCACAGGAACCTCTAGTAAGTCCGCAGCTGTCACGAAATCACCTACTAATACAGCTACGGGAACAACAA
>Ga0214921_10000453_pt1 | contig 76139 bp, 47 predicted proteins | sample LL1505_MetaG_FD_177992 | JGI IMG/M metagenome (GOLD analysis project Ga0214921, IMG submission 177992) | Freshwater microbial communities from Lake Lanier, Atlanta, Georgia, United States - LL-1505 | ecosystem: Environmental > Aquatic > Freshwater > Lake | place: USA: Georgia | collected... | reverse complement strand
ACATTACCTGTTATGTTAGTAGCAGTAACATTGGCAATAGTAGTATTAGCAAATGTAAACGTTGCTGTTGTATCTACCATGTATGGTTCTAGTTTTGTTAATGCCATTTTTATTGCCCTTGTATATTTAGCTTAAATTCGTTGTCTAATGATGACTACACCTTGATATCCAGAACCGCCGGATAAAGAGTTACTAGGATAATTAGCGCCTGCGCCGCCGCCGCCGCCGCCATAGAATGTAGCATTATTTCCTGCAGTTAATTTAGCACCACCACTAGCACCACCACCAGAGCCACCTGAACCTATTGCTCCTTGTGCGGCTGAAGCTCCGGCTCCGCCTCCACCTGCATAGTATAATAATGTACCGCTAATATCATATTGTTTTCCAATGCCGCCATTACCAGCAACTGTTGCACCACCGCTTCCGGCAGCGCCGGCGCCACCGCCACCTTGGCCTGTTTGATTTCCCGAACTTCCAGGAGCATTACTTCCACCACTGTTACCAAATCCACCGCTAGCACTGCCAGGCTGAAGTCCCGCACCTTCGGTATTGCCACCTCCAGTTGCGCCTCCACCTGAACCACCATCTAAAACAGATCCTGTATTAGTTGGTCCGGGGCTTCCACCTCTTCCTCCACCTAATGCAGTGTATCCAAATACACTACTAGGGTTTCCGGGACTTGCGATGTTAGTAGATGCTTGATTACCATATCCTCCGGGGTCTGGGGCGCCACCACCACCTACAACTATATTATAAGTACCAACTCCCGGTACATAGTTTGTCAAATAGACCAATCCACCTGCACCTCCGCCTCCACCACTACCATTACTTCCTGAACTGCCACCGCCTCCGCCGCCACCTACTATTAATACATCAACTACTGCGCCGGATCCAACGAAAATTGAACCACCACTAGTATAGGTATACACTTTGTATAAGGTGCCGCTTATGTTCACACTCACCGGTGTTACTGTTGCAGAAAATATACCTCCGCCACCTGTACCACAAACCGTGGGTGCAATCATACCAAATTGACCACCATTGAATGCATTTAGTCTAGGCATAATTAAGTGAATGTAGAGAATTGTGCAAATGCAGTAAAATTATTATTGGCTTTTATGAATGTGTAAGATAATATTTCTGTAGCATTTGCAATACCCGTTGGTGAGTTTGAAGCGTACCATTTAACAGTTTGAGCATTACCATTGACGATTACATTTGCCGCCGGAACACGGGCAGTAGCCCCTTGAATTAATACCAAACTAACAACCGTAATTCTAGCATCAACTGTTGATACATTTGAAAAACTAGCAGTAAAGTTACTGGTCATACTAGTATGATAAAAAGTAGCTGCCTGTGACACATCGTGTACTACTGTTCCCGTAGCACCAGTCTTAGTCACTAATGGCTCAACTACTGCATTATATGTTAGTGTACCTGCAATGTTTAAGCCAGTTAATGATCCAACACTTGTAATATTTGGTTGTGCAGATGAATAGACTGTACCAGATACTAAAGCATTTGGAATTTGACCAATTACATTTGCACCAGCAATGTTAGTTAAACTACTGCCATTACCAATAAAATTATTTGCTGACACATTACCAGTAACAGTTGTATTTCCAGTAACTGATATATTTCCTGTACTAAGAGTATTTGTACTATTATTAAATGTTAAGAAACTGGATCCAGATAGTGTTCCTTGATTATTAAATTGAACTTGTGTGTTACTACCGCCTGCTAAAGCACTATTAACTGCAGGTCCAAATGTCATTACTTCAATTGGTGAAGTATTTGGTGGTGGTGTTGTAAATGTTAATGTTGTTCCACTAACACCATAATTAACTTTTTCTTGTGTAATACCACCAACAGTTACTAATGTATAATTTTTGTTTGTTGGGCTTGTGCTTAATGTATATGTAGTTCCTGAACCATTGCCAGTAAAACTGTCAAATGTTAATCCGGTTAATACACCAACACTGGCTGCGTTCCATGACTTAATTTCAATGACAGCGCCAACATCAGGAATACCTGTAAATGTAACAATGTTAGTAGATAATGTATATGCAGACTTTAACTGACTTACACCATCAATATTGATGCTAATAAAATCTGCACTGCTCGGTGTAATACTTAGTGTAAATGATGTTGTGACTCCATCACCAGTAAATGTATCAATGTATACACTTAGTGATGGTAATGTTGCTGGATTTCTTGTCCAAGTGCTGTACGTACTATCGTAGGTATATGTGATACCATTCTGTACCGCTACTTGACCGTTTGTTGGACTACTTGGGAATGCCATAATTTATATTCTCTGTGTATATTTAGTTAGAATGTTATTGTACCTGAACTTGTAAATTTATAATATCTGTAACCACCTGTAACAATAACAGTTGGACTACCTGTTGTACTTGAGGCAGCTGCTTCAGTATCTGCATATCTTAATATTACTATACCTGAGCCGCCGGCGCCGCCGTTCGAAGTAGAACCATACGGAGACCCGCCACCGCCACCACCTGTGTTTGTTGTACCGCTAGTTGCATTACCTGACGCTGACGAACCCCTACCAGCGCCACCACCACCATTACCACCTGCAGGCGTTACACCGGCCCAGCCGCCACCACCTCCGCCACCAGCGATCCAATATGTACCTGATATGTTTACACCAGCACTTGCTTGACTTAAGAATGTACTATAAGATGATGTACCATTACCGCCGCGTCCATAAACAGTCGCATTTGTTCCAGGATAACCATTTTCACCGGCGCCACCACCTCCACCTGAATGATCTCCAGCGCCCAGTGGTTCTCCACCGCCACCATCATAACCTTGTCTAGGTGGACCTGCAGTACCTGGTGATCCCGTGTTATCGCCACCACTTCCAGCCCAGCCGCCTCCGCCCGAACCACCGGGTGCTGAATTTCCATTTGGAGCTACTGATAATGAAGCAGTACCACTTGCACCGCGACCTCCACCTATACTAATAATTGTAGTTAGTCCAGATGCTGATATTGAAGAATTAGCTCCTGAAGTAGAATATATTGATACGCTACTACTACCACCTTGACCTGCAGTTCCGCCGCCACCTACAGTAATTGTAATGACACCTGATGGCAATATAAAGGTATCATATAATACTCCACCGGCCCCGCCACCACCTCCATAGTATCCTCCACCCCCTCCACCAGCAACCGATAGATAAGTCACAATAATATTAGGTACGACATTATTAGAAGCAGAACTTGCTGTTCCTGGACCTACACTATTGTTCGCTGTTACAGTGAATGTATAACTTGTTCCATTTGTTAACCCTGTAACTGTAATAGGACTAGATGAACCTGTTGCTGTAATATTACCTGGATTACTTCTTACAGTATAACTTGTAATGGCAAAACCACCATCATAAACAGGAGCTACAAAAGAAACTGTTGCTTGTGTGCTACTTGCTGTAGCAGTGATACTTGTTGGTGCGCTTGGTGGACCTACCCAGTTGCCAGAACTTTTAAGTAATTGTGCGTCAACCACGCTGACTGCAATGCCAGTACTGGCAGCTGTAACCGTTTGTGTAGGTCCAACAATGCCATAATTACTTCTTGTTCTCATTATTAACTCATCAATTCATAACTAGCATTCATACTTACACTTGAATTTGCACTTACATTTGCTTGTAATACATCACCTTCTTCTAAGTATAAACTTGTATCTTTACCCAACAATGTCAATGTTGAGTTGGCTGGTATTGCTACTGTACCGCCTATATAATATGTTGTAGCACTGCGATTAATCATCACATTTGCTGTAACTGCCGATCCTGAATAATTACACAACACAATGTTATTCAGTTTATCTACTGTGTTACTAGAACTACTATTTGTAATAATATTTGCTGTTACCGTCGTTAAACTTGCTACTGCGGTTTTTCCCGTTACTGTTGTACTTGTTAATAAATTTGGTGCTGTCATGTTATCCTCCGAATATGATGCCCATAGTCATTGCTTGGGCTCTTGTTGTTCCTGAACTACCTGTACCCGGTGTTGTAGTAATACTAGGTGAACTTATATCAACCCAGTAACTTGCTGTACCATCACTGATATATTCATACAACACACTGGTAGTTGTATTAAACCACTGATCTCCTAGTAAATTACCTGTTGCCGGTGGATGAGTGTCAGTAGTATATGTTAAACTTGTGCCGCCGCCACCGCCAGACACAGCAGACCATGTTAGATTTCCTGCGCCATCAGTTTTTAGATAGTAATTGGCTGCCCCACCGCCTATTGTAATATTACCAACAGTACCTAAATTAGTTGTGCCTGTAACTACTAAACTTGTAAGATTACCAACACTGGTAATATTTGGTTGTGCATTTGTGTATACCGTTCCGGCTAGTAATGCATTACCTACTTGACCTGTTACATTAGCACCAGTTAAACTTGTTAGTAAGTTACCGTTACCAACAAAATAATTACTTGTAACTAAGTTACCTAAATTTGCAACTGCACTGGTTGTATATTGTAAGTTAATACCTGTATTAGATACAACTACTACGTTAGCAGTTCCATTGATACCTATTGTAAAATTACCATTTGCTGTACCAATGTTTGCATTACTTGTTCCGTTGAAGATATAGCCGGCACCACCAATACCTGTTAAGTAATAACCATTACCTACAAAATAACCTGCTGATCCTATTGCAACGTTACTATTTGTACTGATAATACCAGTTATATTAGCATAACCTGCTACATTAATACCTGTACCAGCAACAACTACAACATTACTAAACCCACCAACACCCATTGTGATATTACCACTATTTGTGTTGATAGAAAGATTGCTAGATCCGTTAGCCACTTTACCTGCAGTATCTACCCCAGTTAAATAAAATCCATTACCCTTGAAGTAATTTAACCCAACATCTACGTTATTAGTGACTGTTAGTCCAGACGTAGACACTACTAATATGTTTGCAGTACCACCGATGCTTACGGTTGCATTACCACCTGAATTGATATTAATATTACTAGTGCCAGATGTAATAGGTAATGAAGCAGTTGCTGTAATACCGGTTAGGTAATAACCATTACCAACATGATATGCGGCTGTTAGATTACCACTTGATGGTTGATAACTTAAATCATTTGCAGTTGTATCTATATACACCGCACTATTACCTGTACTTGATACAAAAGGAATAAAGAAACTGCTTGTATTTGTAGAGTTTGATGTTACGTTGACATAGTAAGCAATATTAGCAGTTGATACGTTACCGCTAACATTTCCACCTGTTACTGATGTGGCAGCTACTCCAGTTAATTGACTACCATTACCAAATAGATAACTTGCACTTACGTTACCTGTAGTTGTTATATAATTGCCTGTATTAGCAAATACTACTGTGTTCGCAGTTCCACCTATATTAACAGTAATATTTCCATTAGCTACAGTTGTATTGATATTACTTGTTCCGTTTGCAATGCTATTTGCAATGTCAGCATTACCTACAGTTAACAAGTCAACGCCAGTCAAATATGCACCGTTACCAACAAAGTAATTTGCTCTTACTGAATTACCTAAGTTAGCAGTTGATGTAGTAGTGTATGATAGATTGATATTACCGGCAGTAAAATTACCAGTATAGGTTGGTAAATATGCGGCTACGTTTGTATTGCTATAAGTTCCTGTAGGTGGATTTGCTGTTAAATATGAGGCTACATTCGTATTGCTATATGTACCGGTGATACCTGTTAATTGACTACCATTACCAATAAAGTAATTTGCTGATACGTTGCCCGTAACAGATAAACTTGTTAGTGTTCCAACTGAAGTGATATTTGGTTGTGCGTTTGTGGTTACTGTATTAGCTAGAGAAGATGTTGGTACATATCCTGTTACATTAGCACCAGTAATACTTGTTAAATAACTACCATCTCCGATGAAATAATTAGATGTGATTGCATTAGCACCAGTAATAGAACCACCAGTGCCTGTACCAGCAGTGACTGTTCCACCTATATTAGAATAACCTGCTACATTAATGCCTGTACTTGTGAAAACAACCGCATTGGCTGCACCACCTATACCAACTGTTATTGGTCCATCTAGGTACGGAGTATTGATATTACTTGTGCCGTTTGCAATTGAGTTAGCTACGTCAGCAGAGCCTGCCGCTAGTTGGTCAACACCGGACAAATAATAACCATTACCAATAAAGTAGTTACCTCTTACGTTAGCATAAGAATTCCAAGTAACTACTTCACTAGATACACTTACATTACTACCAAATCCAAACTCACCGTTTGAATCATCCCAACCCATGAAAGCATCGACAGTAGAAGAACCACTGTAATAATGCAATAGTATACCACGGTCTTTATTATCATCTGTTGACAGTGCGGCACCATTAGCACCGCCACCCAATTCAAATATTGGATCGACTACTTGTGTTGTTGTGCTATTGACAGTAGTTGTTGTACCAGTAACTGTTAGATTACCAACAATTGCATTACCACTTACATTTAAACTAGTTAGTGTACCAACTGAAGTTATATTTGGCTGTGCATTAGTATAAACTGTACCAGCAAGTAATGCATTGCCTACTTGACCTGTGACATTAGCACCTGCTATTGCATTTGCTGTGTTTGCGTAGTTAGAAGTAATTGCCCAACTTACATTACCTGATACATTAGAACCTGTAATTGAGTTTGCTGTGTTTGCATAATTTGCTGTACCTGCAAATGGTGCATTACCTGTGATATTAGCACCAGTTAAACTTGTTAGTAGTGATCCATTACCACTAAAATAATTACTTGTTGTTAGATTACCTAAACTAGCATTACCTGATGTAATATTACCTGTACCTAAATATCCTGCGAAAGGTGTAACACTAGAACTGATAGTAGGTGAGCCACTAGATGTTAATGCACGTGCATATGAGGAATTATCAACTAGAGTTGAACTTTGAAATAGTAATAAGGTTGTTCCTGATACTGCGGTTAATGGACTAGTAGGAACAGTAAGAGTTGCGCCGGAATAAAGAGCAGTACCGCTTACAATTCTAAAGTTTGATAAGTAACCATTAAGATAGTTGAAAGTTTGTGGTGACCAACCAAATGCAAGTCCCGCAGTAACGGCACTGTAATCATCACTATTTGATGCTGTTGTTATTCTTGTTCCATCAATATATAAACTAATTGTACCTGAACCACGTACAAAAGCTATATGATGCCAAGCATCATTTAAATAACTGGTAATATCTTCGGATATTGTACTTGCTACTGCATATCTTCTTTGAAAAACTAAAGAATTACCACTAACAAATATAGCAGGATGACCACTAATACCAGCAGGAGTTGAAACCATGATGCCATTTTCACCATCTGTTGTTTTGATCCAAAACTCAATAGTATAGTCACCTGATCCAAGTAATCCAGAACCTGAAGTAACATTAGCATAATTACTTCCGCTAAAATTTATACTGTATGTGATTGGTAATCTATTGATGGTTAAATCAGTACCACTATAATAATTTGCGGTTACATTACCGCCATAAGTTGGAAGATATGAGGCTACATTTGTATTACTATATGATCCGGTTATACCTGATGCTTGAATGCCAGTTAAATAATATCCGTTACCAGTAAAGAAATTTGCACTTACATTATTACCTAAATTAGCATTACCTGATGTAATATTTCCAGAAACTATTAGACTTGTTAATGTGCCAACTGAAGTAATGTTTGGCTGTGTATTTGTATATACTGTGCCGGCTATTAATGAATTGCCTACTTGACCTGATACGTTTGCACCTGCTACTGAATTAGCAATGTTTGCATAATGACTTTGTACTGCACTAGCAACATTACCTGATACATTTGCACCTGTTATTGCATTTGCTGTGTTTGCATAATTAGCGGTACCTGCAAATGGTGCGTTTCCTGTGATATTAGCACCAGTGATATTTGTTAATGTACTACCATTTCCAATGAAATAATTTGCAGATACATTTCCTGTATATGTAGGTAAATATGCGGCTACATTTACATTACTATAAGTTCCTGTTGGTGGATTCGCTATTAAATATGCGGCTGTATTTGTATTACTATAATCGCCTGCAAAAGTGATACCGGTTAATTGACTACCATTGCCAATAAAATAATTAGCACTTACATTTCCAGTAACATCTAAACTTGTTAGAGTACCAACACTAGTAATATTAGGTTGTGCATTTGTGTAAACTGTTCCGGCAATTAATGCATTGCCTACTTGTCCCATTACATTACCGCCAGCTACTGCATTTGCGGTTGAAGCATACGTTACTGCTCCGACAACATTAGAACCTGCTACACTATTTGCAGTACCTGCATATGCGACTTGACCTAAAACATTGCCACCGGATACGCTTGAGAGAAAGTAACCATTACCTAAGTAATAGTTACTTGTTGTTGAGTTACCTAACTCTGCATTACCTGAAACTAAGTTTCCGGTAACTGTTAGTGTTGATAGTGATCCAACACTTGTTATATTTGGTTGGGCATTAGTTGTTACCGTTCCTGCATTAGTAGCGGTTGTTGCAGTACCTGCACTTGTTGCATATGTTGCATTTGCAACAGTTCCGGTAACATTAGCACCAGTTAAACTTGTTAGTCCTGCACCATTTGCAGTGATATTTGTAACTGTTAAAACGTTTGTAGCTTTATTGAAGGTGAAGTTTGAACTTGCGCCAAAATCTGTTCCACCATCATTAAACTGAACTTGTGTATTTGAACCTACAACAGAACCAGTACCAATACTCCAAGCGGCTCCATTAGCATATTGTAAGTGGTCTGTTCTTACATAGTTTGCAGTTGCAATATTGCCTAGATTAGCATTAGCCGAAATAAGGCTACCGGTTGCTGTTACGTTATTGAATGTGTAATTACCGGTCTCATCTACTACTCTGGGTCTTATTTTTTCTAGTGCCATACTGTATTTAGTCTATTGAGATTACTGTGTAAGTAGTGCAGAAGTTGGTGCTGTAAAGGTGGAAGTGTAACGTGCATATCCTTTTGTGATTCTTAAGTCATCTATATAACCATTAAAGAATGCACTTCCACCGGTACGACTACCAACAATTAGTGTTGTGCCTCCATCAGTGAGATTTGCGGCGGCAGTAGCTTCTAATGTCCCGTTAACAAATATACGTGTATTTGTTCCGTCATATGTTACTGCAATATGGTACCAAGTACTAGTAGTGAACACAGTAGTGTTTGTTATCACAGAACCGGATCCATATAAATTAATAGTATTTGAACCAGTCTTATATAGTGTGTATCCTGGACCACTTGCGGCAGTAAAACGTTCAACTATAACTTGCTCTCCCGACAAAGAATTAAAATATACCCAAAATTCAATTGTATATTTGCCGCCATTTAATGAAAATAGCGGATTACTAGTAGTACCAACGCTTAGATAATCGCCAGTTCCATCAAAAGAGATACTACCTGAATTGTATTTCTTTACTGAAGTAGATATTTTTGCATCGCCGGCTGTTGTTACCATATGAATACCAGTTTGGTCAATGACACCTGCATTAGTACAACTTATTAACAATGCAGTATTTGATATTGCTGTTAGTGATTGTGTTGGTGGGGTGAATGATCCGGTGTATACTGCTGTACCCTTAACAATACGAATATTTGACATATAACCAGTAATATTTTGACCATTACTTGTATTTCCACCAATCGCTGTTGCAGTTGCAGTAAACCCTGTAGCACTACCTGTAGCAACCTCAACCCCGTTGACATATATTTTATAAGATGTACTTGCAATGTTTACTAATGCAACATGGGTCCATTGTCCTGTAACTGCGGTGCCGCCGTTTATTAAACCGGAAGCATTATTAGTTACATAATAGGTAGACCCTAGTAAACCAAATGAAAGTCCTGAACCATAAAATAAGTGTTGATAAGAACCACCAAGTGAAGTAAAATATACCCAACATTCAAGCGTCCAATCAGCATTAGATGAAAGATTCAATAAGCTACCGGATGCAATTTGTAGTGAAGAGGAACCATTGAAATATACAGAGGCACCGTGTGTTGTAGGATTATATGAAGTCGTACCATTAAATGGACTAAATTTTTGCACTAAAGGATTGCTAGTACGTGTAATAGTTAAAGCAGATGCGCTGTTATCTTTAAATCTATTACTTTGAGCAGTTAAGAATATAGTTCCTGAAATGGCAGTTAGTGGAGTAGTTGGTGGGGTGAATGCTGAAGTATAGACCGCAGTACCTTTTACTACACGTGCATTACTTATATAACCGTCATAAAAATAATTTGAGTACATTCCCATTTGAAAGTAAGTACTTGAGCTATAATTAGTAGAATCACTTACACTGCCTTGTTGTACCCCATTAAGATACCATTTTACAGTGCCGCTATTTCTAACTAATGCTTGATGTACCCATTGATTCAATGGAAGCGTTGATATCGTTACTGATGTAAAAGACAACCCGCTTTTATAATAACATTCCCATACTCCGTTAAAGCGCATTAACTGTTGATATCCTCCCATGTCTACATAAAACATACAACCTGCACTACCACTACCCAGACTTAGTGGAAAACACCAAAATTCTATAGTATAATCTCCAGTACCAAAAGCATTAGATGTACTGCTAGGTGAAGTCAGATAAGAACTACTACCTTCAAAATAATTACTCCAGCTGGAAGCACTAAAGGGGCTGAATGCACCCTGAGTTACTGTGCCGGAAGTAGTAACAGTATATGCATTTGTACTAGAATCTACATATGTGTTATTTTGTGCATTATTAATGGCGGCTGTACCTTCACCATTAAGTAATAGTGTAACATAAGGCCAATACGTATCAGTTGCTACACTTACTACCCAACTAAGTGTTCTTGTTGCAGTACGACCTGAACTTGCGGCAGTTGCTGTAATCAAACTAGTAGTACTTCCTGTAACTGTTGGTGTTCCTGTTATGTTTGCCCCACTAATACTTAAACCAGTTGGTAATGTGTTTGCTGAATATGTAATGCTTTTACCGGCGGCGCTAGTTGCGCTTAATGTAACATTAGCCATTGCACTATTTACTGACAAAGAAGTAGAAGTATTATCTGCTGGGCTACTCCATGAAACTGAATCTGTGTTAACTGTAATAGTAAAATTACGATCGGTGTCTTGATTTTGTCCGTCAGTTGCACGAATACTAAAAGAATATGTAGTGCTACCTGCACTTGCGGGTGCTGTACCACTAATCAAACCAGTACTAGAATTCAATGTACTACCTGTTGGTAGTGTACCTGAATTAAGACTGTAAGATATAGTAGCATCACCTGTTGCTGTTACGGTGCTACTAATACTATTAGTTTCGTATACTGAAGCTATGTTACCAGAACTTGTACTCCAAGTTGGCGTGCCACTAAAAGCAATACCCGGAATATAAATTGCTGTTCCACCGTCGCTGTTAATAACATATAGTGCATAATTACCAGCGGACAGTACCGGACTAGTAAATGTGATACTTGTACTACTTACAACAGTTACAACGGTTGCCGGAGTTGTACCTAATAATACACTTGCGCCTGCACTAAATCCAGTACCAGTAATAGTGATAGTTTGTCCACCTGCTGTGTCAGCCGCAGTATCATTACCGGGGTAAGTTACTGATGCTATTTTTGGAACAATAACATTAGTAGAAGTAACAGTAACTCCGTTACTCATTACAATGTTACCTGACATGTAGACGTTAGAATAGCGATTTGTATCGCTACCCAAGTCTTGGTTTGTAGACGGCGTTAATATCGCCGCGTTTTTTAAATTATGATAATTTGCCATTTTTATTTTTTTCTTTTTAGAATGTTATTGTACCAGAACTAGTCCATTTGTATATCCTATACCCACCTGCAGTTGTTATTGTTGGTGAACCTGTAGTTGAGAATGTTGTAAATGTATCTGAATGACGAATAACTACTACACCGGAACCGCCTGCACCCGGGATTTCAGAAGGAGGATAGCTAGCATGAACAGCGGCTCCGCCGCCGCCACCAGTATTAGTAGCACCTGATACAGCAGCAAAACCAGTTCCACCGGAAATATATCCACCGGTTCCGCCGCCACCAGCGCCACCTGCACCACCGGCACCACCTTGCAAACTTTGTCCACCTCCGCCACCTGCAAAATATCTACCTGAACTAGTAATTGCAATGCCACTACCAGAACCAGTTCCTGCATTTAATATATAGGTGCCTGTGCCACCAGTACCTGTACCTAATGATTTAACGTAGGCTCCTGCAGGAATTCCTGTACCAGTGACTTGTGTACCTACTTGAATTTCACCGGCAATTACTGCTGTTATATTTAATGTAGTGGTCGAATTAGTTGTTGCTGTACCAATAAAAGAAGTTGTCAGTGTTTGTAATGATCCAATACCACCGGGTCCCGCAGTATACATGTATACCCCAGCACCACCTACACCTCCTGCGCCTCCACCACCACCTGAAGAACCAACTGACGCTCCGGAAGATGAGGCTCCTCCATCGTAGCCTTGTCTAGGTCCGTCTATGTATGTTGAACCTGGATAAACACCTTTACCACCTGCATTTACTTGGTCAGACATGGCGCCACCACCTGATCCTCCGTTTGGTGCTGGACGATTTCCGCCACCGCCACCGCCACCGCCGCCATAACATGTTATTGACGAGAATACCGAATTACCACCATTAACACCATTTGCACTAGGTGCACCACCTGGGCCGCCTGCGCCTATTGTAACAGTATATGTATTTGGTGATATCGAAAATCCAGTAGCAGATAGTAATCCACCCGCACCACCGCCACCAGCATAATAATATCCGCCACCTCCGCCTCCACCTGCTACTACTAGATAATCAACTGTGCTAGGAATTAAGACTCCGTTAATACTAAAAGAGCGATCAGTTAGTTGATTTTGACCATCCTTTGCTGTAATGGTAAAATTATATGTTGTTGCACTAGCAAACGTTGGTGCAGTTCCAGTTATAGCGCCAGTACTAGTATTTAGACTTAAGGTACCGGGTAAACTACTACCTGCTTTAATTGCATATGTAATTGGTGCATCACCAGTTGCGGCTACTGATAAATTTACAGAAACGTTACTACCCATATTACCTAAACTACCGGCAGCAGTAGTCCAAGTAGGAGTACCACTAAAAGATATACCCGGGGCATATGTTGCTGTAGCACCGTCTGAATTAATTATATATACAGTATATGTTCCTGCACTTAACACCGGGGTCACAAAAGATATATTAGTAGAACTGATATAAGTTACTGATAGTGCAGATGTACTTCCAATTAAAACTGACGGTGTTCCGCCGACATTAGTAAATCCGGATCCAATAATAGAAATAGTTTCACCACCTGCAATATCAACTGCTGTTTCTGTACCGGGCAATGCCAAACTAATAATTCTAGGTGCAACAGCATTAGTTGATGTGACAGTAACCCCATTACTCATGACAATGTTACCACTCATGTATACATTTGAATAGCGATTAGCATCACTACCTAAATCCGTAGTCGTAGTTGGAGTTAATATTGCCGCATTTTTTAATTGATTGTAGTCTGCCATTTTTATTTTTCTTTCTTTTTTACCAAGCTATGGTACCGGAGCTATTCCATTTATATATTCTATATCCACCACCGGTTGTTGGATATCCTGATGCTACGTTTGTTGCTGTTATAGCTGCCGGGTATGCATCTGAGTAGCGAAGAATCACTACCCCGGAACCACCTGACCCACCATATTGGGCATTACTACCAGCACTATGACTAGCACCGCCTCCACCTCCGCCGGTATTAGTTGCGCCAGTTCCACCTATTATGTTATTTGGAGTATATTGAGCACCTTGACCCCCGCCACCAGCGCCACCAGTACCATTAGTACCTTGGAAACTTTCTCCTCCGCCACCACCTGCAAAATATCTACCTGAACTTGTAATTGCTACACCTGAACTACTAGCAGTTGCGGCTGCACTCATTATGTATGTACCTACCCCACCAATACCTGTACCTAATGATTTGATATAAGCTCCTGCAGGGATTCCTGTACCAGTAACTTGGGTACCTACTAGAATTTCACCAGCAGATACCGCTGTTATATTCAATGTAGTGGTTGAATTAGTTGTTGCTGTACCTACGAAAGAAACTGTCATTGTTTGTAATGATCCAATACCACCGTTTCCTCCGTTCACACCAGATCCTGCACCACCTACCCCACCAGCGCCGCCGCCTCCTCCTGAACCTCCACCAGCACCACCACTTGATGAAGAACCACCATCATATCCTTGTCTTGTTGCACTTATATAAGTTGAGCCTGGATAAACACCCTTACCACCTGCATTTACTAGATCGGCTAAGCCACCGCCACCAGATCCTCCGTTTGGTGCTGACCAATTACCGCCTCCACCACCTCCTCCGCCATAGCATGTTATTGATGAGAATACGGAATTTGATCCACTAACACCATTTGCACTAGGTGCACCATTTGAGCCACCGCCACCAATTGTTATTGTGTAAGTAACGCCAGCTGATATTGAAAATCCTGTAGCTTGTAATAATCCACCGGCGCCGCCGCCGCCAGAATAATAATATCCACCGCCACCGCCGCCGCCTGCTACTACTAGATAATCAACTGTACTAGGAGCTAACACACCATTAATGCTAAAAGCACGTGCAGTAGCTTGTTTTTCTACATCTGTTGCTGTAATTGTAAAATTATAAGTAGTTGCACTAGCAAACGATGGCATCGTACCGGTAATGGCACCTGTACTAGAATTTAATGTTAATCCAGTAGGTAGACTTCCACTTGTCACACTATATGTAATAGTTGAATCACTTGTTGCAGATACTGTAAAACTTGCAGAAACAGCCGAACCAGCAGAACCTAAGCTACCGGCAGCAGTAGACCATGTTGGTGTACCGCTAACAGAAATACCTGAAACATATGTTGCTGTTCCACCATCTGCATTAATTACATACAATACATATGTTCCTGCACTTTTTACAGGAGTCACGAAAGATATACTAGTAGAACTGTTATAAGTTACTGATGATACAGGTGTACTACCAATTAAAACTGTGGGCAATGAGCCTTGATTTGAAAACCCAGAACCAGTAATAGAAACAGTTTCACCACCTGCAGTTGATATTGCAGTCGTAATACCGGGATATGTTATACTAGCAATTCTAGGTGTAATAGCATTGGATGATGTAACAGTAACACCATTGCTCATAAGGATATTACCACTCATAAAGACGTTTGAATAGCGATTTGCATCGCTACCTAAATCAGTAGCAGTAGAAGGCGTTAAAATTGCCGCGTTTTTTAATTGGTGATAATTTGCCATTTTTATTCTTTTCTTAATTAAATTGTAAAACTTCCAGATGCGGTAAATCTATAAACATTATATCCATTTTCAACTGTATAAGTTGGACTACCTGTTGTTGACGTTAATGCCGGATAAGTAGATGAATAGACTATGTATACTACACCCGAACCCCCATTACCTAAATAATTAGAGCCTCCACCGCCCGTGTTTGTAGTTCCATTAACTGGATTACCGCTGCCTCCGCCGCCACCGGCGCCACCTATACCTGGAGTGCCGCCTGCGCCACCACCGCCACCTGCATGATATCTACCTGTACTAGAAATTGCTACACCTGAATTAGTAGCAGTTGCGGCTGTATTCATTGTGTATGTTCCTATACCGCCTGCGCCACTACCCAATGCAATAATATAAGCTCCTGCAGGAATTCCTGTACCAGTAACTTGTGTACCTACTATTATTGATCCTGCTGATACTGCTGTTATCGTTAATGTTGTATTTGATGCAATAGAAGCCGTACCTGTAAATAATAAAACACCAGTTTTTACACCGGCCCCACCGGCACCACCTTCACCTCTTCCACCTACTGCTCCAGCACCACCTCCACCTCCACCTCCCGTTAATCCACCTGATGGTAATCCACCGTCATATCCTTGATTCGCAGTTCCGGTACCTGGAGTGTTACCACCGCCACCACCAGAACCACCGTTCTTACCAGTAACACTATTTCCGCCACCACCGCCGCCACCAATCGCAGTAAGTGTTGATATAGATGTTCCGCTAATTGAACTATTTGTTCCACTGAGACCGGCTTGTTCTTCACCACCAAAACCTGTACCACCTGCACCGATAGTTACTGTAAACGTTGCGCCACCACTTACACTAAGTGCAGATTCGGCTGAGGCTCCACCACCAGAAGATTCACCCGTAATTGATGAACGATACCCACCGGCTCCTCCTCCGCCACCGCCATAGGTACCGCTATAGCCGCCGCCACCTCCTCCGCCTGCAATAAGCATGTATTGAACTGATGTTGGTGCGATTGCAACCGTGATACTAAATGATCTGTCTGTAGGTTGATTTTGACCGTCTGTTGCGGTTAGTGTAAAGTTGTATGTAGTTTGACTACCAACTGAAGGTGCAGTGCCTGTAATAGCTCCGGTACTGGTATTTAAACTTAAGCCACTTGGTAAACTACTACCTGCTTTAACTGCATATGTGATTGTTGGATCGCCAGTTGCAGCCACTGTAAAACTTGCAGAAGCACTTGAACCAACAGTACCTAAACTACCTGATGCAGTAGTCCAAATTGGTGTGGCGCTGAACGAGATACCCGGTGCATACGTTGCTGTTCCACCGTCAGTATTAACTACGTATAGAAAATATGTTCCCGTACTCAATGCGGGTGTAGTAATAGTAATACTAGTAGAACTATTGTATGTTACTGATGATGCCGGCGTACTTCCTATTGTAACTGTAGGTACTCCGCCAGAATTAGAGAATCCTGAACCAGTTATAATAACTGTTTCACCACCTGCAACATCAACTGCTGTTACAGTACCCGGTAATGTTAGACTAGCAATTTTAGGTGCAACAACGTTAGTTGATGTAACAGTAATTCCGTTACTCATAACAATGTTACCGGTCATGTATACATTACCATAGCGATTTGCATCGCTACCTAAATCTTGATTTGCGGTCGGCGTTAATATTGCCGCGTTTTTTAGTTGATTGTAATTTGACATGTTCTTTTCTTAGAATGTTATGCTACCAGAACTAGTCCATTTATAAATTCTATATCCACCTGCTGTTGTAACTGTGGGTGAACCCGTTGTTGATGTTGCTGCCGGATATGTACTGTCGTAGCGAATAATTACTACTCCAGATCCACCTTGACCAAATTGTCCAGCACCTGATTGTCCACCACCGCCACCGCCACCACCACCAGAATTAGTTCCACCATTCACATAGGCTTTGCCACCACTAGAACTTTGGCCTGCACCGCCGCCGCCGGCGCCACCTGCTGACCCACCATAACCATCACCGCTAGATCCGCCTCCACCTGCATAGTACACACCTGAACTGGTGATTGACACACCTGAAGTAGTAGAAGTAGCTGCCGCACTCATTATATATGTGCCTGTACTACCTGTACCAGTACCTAATGCAATAATATATGTACTAGCTGGAATATTTGTTCCAGTCACTTGGGTACCTATTCCAATTACTCCAGCAGAAACTGCCGTTACAGTTAATGTTGTACTTGATGCAATAGATGCAGTACCTGCAAAGTTGGTAGTGATAGTACTCAATGCGCCAGTACCTCCGGCACCTGCAGCACCTGAACCACCGTTGCCGCCTACAGCTCCGGCTCCACCACCTCCACCACCAAATTGAAGCGCACTTCCGCCTGCATATCCTTCTACTGGAGTATAGCTACCTGCATTACCTGCGCCTGCCGTGCCTGGAGTTGTGTCACCTGCTGTTGCATAACCGCCGCCGCCGCCACCAGAACCACCTGCTCTACCTGCTCTAGCAGAAGTAGGTGATATGGATCCTCCGCCACCGCCACCTGATGCAGTTATTGAGCCAAATACTGAATTTGTTCCACTAGCTCCGTACGTGGCAGCAGTAGTTCCACCTCCACCAACAGTAACTGTTATTGGTGATCCAGCAGTCACTGCGAAACCAGTATTAGTTCTGTATCCGCCGCCACCGCCACCGCCACCAACAGTATTACCACCTGCACCTCCACCAGCTACTACTAGGTATTCCACTGCGGTTACAGTAGTGATTACAGTAATACTAAAATTTCTGTCAGTTGTTTGATTTTGACCATCTTTTGCAGTTAATGTAAAACTATATGTTGTTTGGCTACCAACTGTGGGTGCAGTGCCTGTTATAGCTCCTGTACTAGTATTTAAACTTAAACCACTTGGTAAACTACTACCTGCTTTAACTGCATATGTAATTGGTGCATCACCAGTTGCGGCTACACTAAGATTAGCAGATGTTGATGTAGGTACATTACCCAAACTACCTGCACTTGTTGTCCAAGTAGGTGTACCGCTATAACTTATACCAGTGAGATATGTTGCTGTACCACCATCTGCATTGATTACATATAATACATATGTACCGGCACTTAGTGCAGGGGCAGTAAAACTAACACTAGTAGAACTGATATAAGTTACTACTGGAGCTACAGCACTTCCCACAATCACTGAAGGTGTTCCGCCTGTATTATTAAATCCAGAACCAGTAACAATGATAGTTTCTCCACCTGCTGTATCCGTAGCTGTCTCAGTTCCCGGATATGTTAAACTAGCAACCCTAGGTGCGATAACATTGCTTGATGTAACAGTAACGCCATTACTCATAACAATATTACCTGACATAAAGACGTTTGAATAGCGATTACTATCACTACCTAAATCTGTACCTGTAGTCGGCGTTAATATTGCCGCGTTTTTTAAATTATGATAGTTTGCCACAGCAATATTTTCCCTTATCTATGTTATACGTTTGTCAATATCCAACCTTGTGTACTGTTATAATATACTAGTGTGAATGCGGCTCTGTCAGTAGTTACTGTCATGTTGCTAGCACTACCTGCAATCTTACTATGACCATTCTTGTCAACAGTAATTTGATGTGAACTTGCATTTCCAGTACCATCAATAATCATAACTTCATCACCCAATGTAGCTGATGCCGGTAATGTAATTGTTATATTAGCAGTAGATGTATCAACAATATATCTATAACCAGCAACCGCAGTTGTATTTGCACTTACTGCTGAATATGTCCAACTTGCACCACCTGTACCATTTACCCAAGCACTACCATTGTATTTCAATACTTGATTAGTTGCAGGGCTAGTTATAGTTACATCAGTCAAATCATCTAATACACTCGCACCGCCACCGCCGCCGCCACCTGCGCCGGCTACTATTGTTGTAATTTCAACAATAGCGCCATTTGGGGGAGGATCATCAAATGTTACAACATTTGTTGATAACGAATATGCATCTCTTGGTTGAAAGACACCACCAATTGCAACAAGTGTATAATTAATACTTGTTGGTGTTGCTGTCAATGTTTTCATTGTCCAACTACCATCACCGGTAAACGTATCTACATTCAATGTTGTAGTTGGAACTGCTGCCCAACTTAATGTGCCGCTGCCGTTTGTTTTAAGATAATAGTCTGCTGAACCACCGGTGATAGTTACATTACCCACAGCACCTAAGTTAGTTGTACCTGATACTGCTAAACTTGTTAATGTACCAACTGATGTGATATTTGGTTGTGCATTTGTATATACAGTTCCAGCGATTAATGCGTTACCTACTTGACCTGATACATTAGCACCTGCTACTGCATTCGCTGTGTTTGCGTAATTACTTGTAATTGCCCAACTTACATTACCTGAAACATTAGCACCTGCTACTGCATTTGCAGTGTTTGCATAATTAGAAGTGATAGCCCAGTTTACATTACCAGAAACATTAGCACCGTCAATTGAATTAGCAGTATTTGCATAATTTGCTGTACCAGCAAAGGGTACATTACCTGTAACATTAGCACCAGTAATACTTGTTAGTTTACTGCCATCACCCTTAAAGTAATTTGCAGTCAATGTGTTTGTTGCAGTGTCAAAGTTTAAATTTGCCGTCGATGTCAATGCATTTGCCGCATTTGAGAATTGCAATGCACCTGCGCCACCGGTAACAGTAACTGTACCAGAAATATTACCCTGAACGTTACCAATTAAATTACCAGTAAAACTACCTGATGTTGAAATGTTACCATTAGCAAAAACAACACCACCAAAGTTAGCGTTATTAGCAAAAATATTTTCTAAACGTAAGTTACCAAATGTATTATATGTTACTACTTCATTTAGTACTGACACATTACTTGCTAGTACGAATTCTACATTAGAATCATCCCAACCCATGAATGCATCAACTACACCGCCGTTGTAATAGTGTAGTATTAAACCTCTGTCTTTATTATCATCTGCTGATAATGCCGCACCGTTTGCACCACCGCCTAATTCAAAGAGTGGATCGACTACACGTGTTACAGTTGAATTAACTGACGTTGTTGTTCCACTGATAATTAAGTTGCCAGTCAATGTTAAATTAGCTCCAGCTAAATCGCCGGAATGTGTTGATAAATATGCCCCTGCATTTGAATTACTATATGCGTCTGTGATGCCATAACCACTGATTGTATTTGGTGTACCTGATACGTTATTCCAAGAAACTGCGTTTGCTGTATTAGCATAGTTACTTGTTACTGCATATGCTACATTACCACTAACGTTAGCACCGGCTACAGCGTTTGCTGTATTTGCGTAATTACTAGTGATAGCCCAGTTTACGTTACCTGATACGTTAGCACCTGCTACTGCATTAGCTGTGTTTGCGTAATTAGAAGTTAAAGCCCATGCAACATTACCCGATACGTTAGCACCTGTTACTGAATTAGCAATATTAGCCCAATTACTTGTTACTGCGTATGCAACGTTACCTGATACATTAGTTCCAGAAACACTATTAGCTGTATTAGCATAATTAGAAGTTATTGCCCAGTTTACATTACCTGATACGTTAGAGCCCGCAACATTATTTGCTGTATTTGCATACGCAACTTCACCGGTTACATTAGCACCTGTTACTGAATTAGCAATATTAGCCCAATTACTTGTTACTGCGTATGCAACGTTACCTGATACATTAGTTCCAGAAACACTATTAGCTGTATTAGCATAATTAGAAGTTATTGCCCATGTAACATTACCGGATACATTAGCACCGGCTACTGAGTTAGCAATATTAGCATAATGTGCTTGTACTGCACTTGTTACGTTACCTGATACATTAGCGCCAGTTACTGAGTTAGCAATATTAGCATAATGTGCTTGTACTGCACTTGTTACGTTACCTGATACATTAGCGCCAGTAATATATGTTATACCTGCACCGTTTGCAGTGATATTATCTACTGTAAGAGTTTTAGTGCCTTTATTAAATGTTAAGTTTGCACTTGCGCCTAAATCTGTACTACCATTGTCATTAAAAAATATTTGAGTATTGCTGCCACTGATATTCGCATTACCAGTACCAGATGTTGGGGTATACCATGTTACTACTCCGCTACCACTTGATTGTAGTACTTGTCCAGCAGTGCCTCCTGTAATCTTTAGATTAGCAACATTGCCTAAACTTACGTTACTAGTCCCAATAAAATCAATAACTCCGGTAGCAGTTATACCTGACAAGGTACCAACACTTGTAATGTTGGGTTGTGCATTTGTGTAAACAGTGCCTGCGAGCAACGCATTAGCAACTTGCCCAGTGACATTGCCACCAGTTAAACTTGTTAATAAGCTACCATTACCTTGAAAGAAGTTAGCAGAAGCAAGATTGCCTAAACTAGCATTTCCGGAAATTAAGTTTCCGGTAACGTTAGCGTTAGCAAACGTGAATGTATCGGTTTGATCGATACTGAATTGGCGAATTTTTAATAATGACATGGTTTATACCCTTTACAGAATGTATTTATCTTAGTTACGATAATTATTCGGTGATTTCTACCCAATTTGTAGAATTTTCATCCCATGAATAATGTTTACCGTCTGTTGGCATTGCAACTGGTGCATCCCATAGACATGTAGTTTCATTCAAAACCCAACTATTGTATGGTTTTGGTGGTATGAATGCGTCACGAACTGAATCGTAAGTATATCCTATACCAGCGTAATTCTTTCTTAATGGTGTACCACCTAATTTATGTACTCCACCATATGTGTTATAGCTTGTTTGTACGAAAGAACTTGGTTCTCCGAATAAACCTGTATTAACTACGTCTTGTTCTATTACTAAAACTTGTGTTACGATGTTATTACCATCGATTTGTGCAAAATGTGCCATTTTATATCTCCTTGTTAAATGTTAAAATGTTATACTGCCTGATGCAGTGTATTTATATGTCCTATATCCACCTGACACAGTGTATGTTGGACTTCCTGTTGTTGATGATGCGGCTGGGAATGAGTCTACATAACGAATAATTACAACTCCACTACCTCCAGTAGTCTGATTGCCACCGCCACCACCGGTGTTTGAAGTACCTGCAACCTCACCTACTCCTCCGATCGACCCTTGGCCGCCGCCGCCAAGGCCGCCGGAAGCATAAGTTGTTTTACCAAGTGCTGATGCACCACCGCCGCCGCCGCCATAATAATTGCCGTCTACCCATAAATATCCATTACCGCCATTACCACCAAAACCCCCTCTACCTTTAGTTCCTGCTTGGGTAGCTCCGCCACCTCCACCAGCAGAAGCAGTTCTTGCAACGGCTCCGCCTCCAGGTCCGCCACCGTCATAACCTTGTCTTGGAGGGCCAGCAGTTCCTGAACCACCAACAAAGCCTGAATTAAATGATGCACCACCACCTGAACCACCTGCTTTACCATTTCCACCTGAAGTTGAAGTCAATCCACCTCCACCGCCACCTATTGCAGTCTTTGTCGCAAATCCAGCACCGGATAATATTGAATTACTGCCGTTTGCCGCAACTGATGCACCACCGCCACCAACAGTAATTGTGTAAGAATTTCCTGAATCAATGCTAAGATCAGCACCAGTTAATACACCACCGGCTCCGCCGCCACCTCCATAATTAGTTGACGCTCCACTTATTCCGCCTGCGCCGCCACCAGCGACTACTAAATACAAACCTGCAACTGATGCAGGAGTAGTACTAATATCATTTACTGCAACTGAACTACTTGTTACAACTACATTACCTGAAACAGAGATTGTTCTTATAGAAACTGTAAATGTTTGACTACCTTCAGTTAATAAGTCAGTGGTTGGAGTAATTGAAAATAAACCTGCATTATTGGTAATAGTAAATGATCCGGATGATGCTAAAAAATCAGCATTAGCAGTTGAAACATTATCAATAGTCCAATACAAAGTAGTACCGTTTGGTACTTCATTATAAGTTATAACATTGAAAGTTCCAGATGAACCTTCATCGATGCTACTTGGTATTGTACCAAAAGTATATATAGGTGGAGGGGGTAGTACAGTTAAATTAGAGAATGTAATGTTATTGAATTCCATGTTGTTCTCTTAGAATGTTATACTGCCTGATGCAGTAAATTTGTATACTCTATAGCCACCAGCAACTGTTATGGTTGGACTACCTGTTGTTGTCACTGCGGCTGAATATGCATCTGAATAGCGAATGATTACTACACCGGAACCACCAGTACCACCGGTGTTTCCAGAACTATTGCCAGCACCACCACCGCCACCACCGGTATTTACAGTAGCACTAGTACCGTTAGAATTTCCACCGCCACCTGCGCCACCGCCAAAGCTAGCACTGCCTGCGGTTGCACCTTGACCTGTTCCTCCACCTCCACCTCCACCAGCATAATCTACTGATGATCCTGAAATAGCACTTGCTCGTCCAATACCGCCGGCTCCTGATTGGCTACCCCCACCACTACCACCTAAACCGCCGGCGCCACCACCACCGCCACCAGGATACGGATAACCTGTACTATTGGCGCCGCCTGCATATCCTTCTACTGGTGTATATCCACCTAGATTTCCAGAACCGCCGCCATAACTATTACTTGATGCTGGTGCACCTGCACCACTACCACCACTACCGCCGGCTGCTCCAATTGTGCCTCTACCTCCGCCTGAACTTGTTATAGTATCAAATACGCTATTGGAACCTACGGAAGCATTTGAAGCTGAGGCTCCTGCACCGCCGGCACCAACTGTAACAGTAATTGCTACTCCGGAACTTATTGCAAATCCTGTATTAGTTCTATAGCCACCAGCACCTCCACCAGAACCACCGTTAGCACCACCAGAACCACCACCGCCACCTGCAACTACTAGGTATTCAACTGTTGATGGTGCTCCAGGAACATAATACATTCCTGCAGGTTTCATTGCAAAAGTACCATCAGTATTATAAACAAATATATGATATGATCCTGACGATTTTGCAGGACTAGTAAATGTTACACTAGTTGCACTTACATAGGTGGTTGAACAACTTATAGTATCAACATAAACTGTTGCACCAGTATTAAATCCGCTTCCGGTGATTGTAATTGTTTCACTACCTGCAGGTGTGCCGCCATTACCACTGTTATTAGGATAAGTTAAACTTGTTATTTTAGGACTTGATGAGACTCCTGCAATAGTTATAACAGGAGAAAGTGCAGTCGCTTTAACTGATTTTAAACTTGTTGTTGCCATTATAACTCCAATACTTTCCAGCCATATGTGCTGTTACTGTATACTAAACCAAAACTACTTTGATCCGTATCTACTAATAAATCTTGTGCAACACCCTGAATCTTATGACCATTTCGTGCTACTGTTAAATTGTTTGTATTAAATGTTCCAGCTAAATCATTGATACGAATAGTATCACCTAATGTTGCACTACTTGGTAATGTCATTGTCTTTGCGGCACTTGATGTATCAACAAAATATCCATTATTTGCACTCATAGTAGCATTACTACTTGCAATATTCCAAGTTAGTGCAGAACTACCGCCACCACCAGCTCCGCCTGCGCCACCACTAAATGTTGTTACTTCAATAAACGCTGATGCCGGGGGAGGTGCGTCAAATGTTAGTTGAGGTCCCATTAATGAATAAGACGATTTAGGTTGCAATACACCCTGAACGGCAACCATTGTAACATTTTCACTTGACGGTGTAGTAGATAATGTAAATGTAGTATATGTACCGTTAGCAGTAAACTCATCTACAGTGGCAGTTAGTGCAGTTTGTGCTGCCCAACTCAATCCACCTGAGCCATCTGTTGTTAAGAAATAACCACTTGTTCCGCCGTCAATGTGTAGATTGCTGACACTACCTAAACTTACATTTGCACCAGTAAATGATACATTGCTTGCAGACAGATTGCCGGTATATGTTGATAGATAAGAGGATACATTTGTATTGCTATAAGAACCAGTAATACCAGTTAATAAACTACCATCACCGCTAAAATAATTTGCGGTTACTAAATTGCCTAAACTAGCATTTCCAGCAGATATATTACCGGTAACTGATAAACTAGTTAATGTACCAACTGAAGTAATGTTAGGTTGAGATGCTGTTGTTAATGTACCGGTGAAGTAGTTAGCAGTTACTGTATTGCTGAATACAGCATTACCTGCACGTATATTACCAAATGTATTAAATGTTACGACTTCACTAGCTACTGTAACGTTACTACCAAATGCAAACTCTGCATTTGAATTATCCCAACCCATAAACGCATCAACTGCACTACTACCACTATAATAATGTAATAATGTACCGCGATCTTTACCATCATTAGAACTTAGTGCCGCGCCATTTGCGCCACCGCCTTGTTCCATTATTGGGTCAACTACACGTGTGGTTGTAGAATTTACTGTAGTTAATGTACCGCCGACTAGTAAGTTACCTGTTAACGTTAAGTTACCGCCAGATATATCACCGGTTACTGCTAAATTACTTAATGTACCAACTGAGGTAATATTAGGTTGTATAGCTGTTGTTAATGTACCAATAAAGTAATTAGCAGTAACTGCATTGCCTAAGTTAGCATTAGATGATACAATGTTACCGGTGACTGTTAGTAGGCTAGTTGCGCTATTGAATGTAAAATTAGCACTTGCACCTAATACATTAGCGTTATTAAATTGTACTTGTGTATTACTACCGGCTGCGTTTGCTACAGCGGCTCCACTCGTAAGTTGCGTGTCTACATAATATTTTGTAGCCGCATCTGAATTAGCTGAAGGGTCAGAAATATTCTTCAGTTGCGTTGGTGAGGGGAACGTTAATGATGCCATATTACCCCGTTACCAATATTGCTGTTGCTGTACTAAAATTAGTAAAGCCGTATATATTATAAGGTTGTCCGGAAATTGTTGTACTGCTTGTTACATCAGGAGTATCAATAATATCTGACCCTAAAAATATGTGCTTAAATGTTCGATTTGCCCCAGATAAAGTTCCGGTGTTTGTAGATGGTGTTGCCATCCACAAATAATTACTTGCTGTGCCAGACGATGTTGCAGATGTTCCTACTGCAACATTGACTGATAAACGAGTAGTGCTTGTAGTAAATGAAGGAACTGTACTATTAGATGTAATTTGATAGAACAATGGATAATATTTAGTTGCCGCAGTTACTGTACCATTTACAGTTGCAGTCATTGTTCTACTGCCTGCACCAAATGCTCCAGAACCAAAATAATCACTAGAAGTGATAGTATAATTCATAGTACTGTCCAATGAAGAACTTGTTCCACTTGTTGCACCTATACTTGTCAATGTCCCAGAAATACTATTAGCTGTATTGGCATAAGTGACGTTACCGCTTGAAACTGTTGCGCCAGATGTTGTAGATGCATTCCAGTTGAATGTTTGATTCAAGCTCCAATATGGAACTGTTGCACTACCAAATGACCCACTTAGTGCAGTCACGTTGAACGGTACTGGTTGATTATTCGTAAGTGTAGAACCAGATGATGTTTTTACACCTCGACTTGTTGTTAAACTTGTAGTTACGCTGTTAGTTGCATTTGTCTGTACGTTAGCATTTAAATATGTATTAGGAATCGTGTAAGTGCCGCCTGTGCCAGTAATACCTAATCCAGTAAGATTTGCCCCTGTTACTGAACTTCCACCAATAGTGATAGTATCACTTGATTGAATATTAAATGTTGCATTAGCAAGTGTCAGAGTGATTGATGCGTTTGCTGTATTAACTGTACCGGCAATATAATTAGCATATGCATTTTTACTCAATCCACCAGTTGACCATGCGTCTGTAGTTGTGAATGATACCGGTCCTGCAGAATCTAAATAGAAAGTTCCACCCGGGTATGCCGGATCAGCATAACTAACAGTAAAGTCAAGTGACGATCCTGCAATAACATTAGAAATATTTGATATAATATTAATACCACCTGCCTGTGCAAGTGCAGTTCCTGCGCTTACCCAAGCTAAATTACCCGACCCATCTGTTTGTAGTACATAATTTGCTGTACCACCTGTAATATGTAGATTACTAATATTACCCAAACTTACATTAGGACCAGTGAAATTAACATTTCCCGAAACATTTAAACTTGTTAGTGTCCCAACACTTGTAATATTAGGTTGTGCATTTGTTGTTACTGTACCAGCAGTATTTGCGGATGATGCTGATGATGCTGCCACTCCAGTTAATTGACTACCATTACCAACAAAATAGTTTGCAACAACTGCATTACCTAAATTAGCATTTCCTGCTGTTAAATTACCTGTGTATGTTGTTAAGTATGAGGCAGTATTTGTATTACTATATGCATCAGTAATACCATACCCACTAATTGATGTTGGTGTATTTGAAACATTAGCAAATGTAACTGAGTTAGCGATATTAGCATAGTGAGATTGTACTGCACTAGCAACATTACCTACTATATTTGAACCATTGATATTAGTTAGTAATGATCCATTAGCAACAATACTATCAACAGTAAGCGTATTTGATGACTTATTGAATGTTAAGTTTGCACTCGTACCTAATGTATTACTATTAGCATCATTGAAAAATAACTGTGTATTGCTACCGGATATGTTTGCATTACCGGCTGTTACAGTTGACCAAGATAAAGTACCATTGCCATCTGTTTTTAAATATTGCCCAACACTACCGCCATAGACAGTTAGATTAGCTACATTACCTAAGTTAACAGGGCCAGTGACTGTTAAATTAGATAATACACCTAAACTATTAATATTTGGTTGATAACTGGTAGTTACTATACCAGTAAAATAGTTAGCAGTAACTGTTCCGTTACCGCCATTAAGATTAGATACATTTAAGTAATTTAATGTACCAACACTTGTAATGTTTGGTTGTGCATTTCCTGTTACGGTTGATGCAGTTTCGGAAGAACCTAGTGTATTTCCTAAAAAGTAATTTGCTCTAATGTTACCATATGAATTGAATGTAACTACTTCACCGGAAACGCTTACATTGCTACCAAATGCAAATTCAGAATTGCTATTATCCCAACCCATGAACGCATCAATTGCTGTACCATCATAGTAATGAAGTAATGAACCACGGTCTTTGTTATCATCTGTCGTTAATGGAGATCCATCAGTGATGCCACCCTGTTCAATTATAGGGTCTTTGATGTTTAACGTTAATACGTTTGCGTATACAAAATTTCCACTTACTGTTAAATTACCAGTAAATACACCATCTACTGAGTTTAATGTACCTACGTTGGCACTGTTTGTGACTGTTACATTACCCAATGTTCCTACATTAGTAATGTTGTATTGATTTGCTGTTGTTAATGTTCCAGTAACATAGTTTGCTACTACTAAATTACCAAGGTCTGCGTTCAATGCAGTAATGTTTCCACTACTGAATACATTACCTTTTACGCCAATACCACCAGCAACTCTTAATGCCCCTGTACTATTACTTGTGGCAGGAAAAGCGGTATTGTTACCGTCAATCTTTAAGAAAGTATCGACTGTAGCATTACCGTATATTCGTGTTTCGGAGCGTAATAGTGCCATAGTTTTTTGCCTTACATATACTTATGTAATTCCTGACACCTCGTCAAAAACTCCGGAAATTTTAAGTACACCCGTATTTAGCTGTTGCATTGCCTTGCTATTTTGGGTGCCTGAGTATTCATCCAAAGTATAAGCAAATACCCCTTCCGGGGTAATGCTTATTTCACTATGACTTACTTCATCAAACCCTACGCTACCTTGCGAGTTAGCGTAGAGTGTGCCGGAATTATTTAATCTCGCCGCAATAGTAGCCATTAATCACCTCCAATTAATTGAAGATGAAATCTAGACTATTAGAAGTAGAGTTAAATTGAATGTAAGCCTTGCTTGATGAACCACCGTTGTTATCTGCAAATCCAACTGATTTACCAGTATAGATGTTACCTGTAGCCGCAATACCACCAGTTACTTTTAATGCACCAGTAATACTACTTGTTGAATCAACTGCTGATACTGCAAGAGCACCAACTGTTAATACATTGCCTGCAGTAATGTTGTTAGCATTAATATCACCTGTAACATCAACGTAACCTGTTACATTAGCACCTGTACCAGTAACAGCAATTATTTGTGTGCCACCGACAACTAAATTAATGTTACCATTTGATGTTGGGATGCTTACGTTACTTGTACCATTTGCAATTTTATCTTGGTTAACTGTACCAAAACTTAGATTACCAGCACCATCAGTCTTTAAGTACTGACCATCAGAACCACCGGAGATGTAAACATTACCAATTGGTCCTAAGTTTGCAACTCCGTTAACAGTAACTCCCAACAATGTACCAACGCTTGTTACGTTTGGTTGACTTGCTGTTGTTAATGTACCACCGACTAATGTACCAGAGATGTTTCCACCAGAAATATTTCCTGTTGCAACAATATTACCACCTGTTGTAATGTTACCGCCATCAACATTTCCAGTTGCTGTTATAGTTGTGCTTGCAACAATAGCACCTGTAACGTTTGCATTTGGCATGTAAACTTGCTTAGATGTTGACTCATAATATAGAGTAGAAACATTAGTTAATTTACCTGATACTGCGTAAGGAATACCACCAATAGTTGTTAGTGCAGAAACTATTACGTTACCTGTTTTAGTATCACCTGCAATGTTAGCATTATCTACTTGTAGTTCTTTACCTGCTGTATCATAAACTAAATTTGCAGAATCAGCTAATTCTTTACTTATACCAGCAAAAGTAATACGGCCAGCAGTTAAGTGGTCATCAATGATGTTACCAGCTTTTAATGTAGTTGTAACATTAGCGTTAGTAACTGTTAGTTCGTTATTAACTGAACTGAATGTTAAACTAGAACTACCTACCAATGCATGACCTGCGTTAGCAAACGGGATATGTGTATCTGTTAGTGTTCTAACAACTGCATCATTTACGTTTGCTGTACCATATAAACCTAAATTATCAGTAGTTAATGTGTTACCAGAAGTATCAAATGATAAGTTTCCAGATGCAGCCAAGTTATCACCTGAACCAGACTTGAATTGAATTTCATATGCATTACCTGCCGCTGTTTGGAAGTCAATTGCAACACCGTTAGCGTAGTAATAGTTATCACTGAAGATACCATTTGCCGCACCAGGAGTATTAGAGATACGAATATTACCGTTAGCATTAATGTCTGCTGAAACAGTTAAGTTAGCTAACGTACCAACACTAGTAATATTTGGCTGAGCCGCTGTTGTTAATGTACCTGTGAAGTATGTAGCACTTACCAAGTTTGCACCAGTAATAGAACCACCTGAACCTGTACCAATTGTAGCATTACCTGCTGTGATATTACCAGTAGCTAAATCTAAACTTGAACCAGTTGCTGAACCAATGTTTGGTGTTACGAAACTTGCACTGTCTGCAACTTTTAACTCATTTGTACCACTAACTGCTAGTGTAGTAGTGTCAAACTTTACATTGATTTCATTACCAACTTTGCTTAATGCTACGTTGACTGAAACTGTACCAGCTGAACTGAACTGTGTCCAAACAATAGATGTTGAACCAACAGTGATAGGATTATTTGTAGAAACAACCCAACCAGTATCAGCATAATTTGTACCTTCTTCAACGAATGTGAAAGAACCACCAGTAATACTATCTTGTACTGCATCAGTTGCTCTAGTCCACGCACCGCTATGTGCAACATAGATACCGTTTTCACTACCTAGAGTTTGTGATTTTACAAGAATACGATCACCGTCTACTGGTGTAACTCCGTCAACTGCTGTTAATCCAGACAATGCTCTGTCGCCACTTGTTGCTAAACGAACACTTGCCTTAATATCAAGACCTTGTGAGTTAGCATCAACATAACCTTTTGTAGCCGCATCAGTAGATGCATCTGGAGAAGCAATATTAGTGATACGGAAATTAGAAGCACTAATTGTACCATTACCTTGAGGAGCTAATATAACATTACCATTTGCTGAACCACCGGAGATAGTAATATCACCTGTTGTTCTAGCACTAATATTATTTGTAATTATGTTACCATTAGCAGTTACATCGTTTGCAACAATGTTTCCACCTGTTGTAACATTGGCTGCTGTTAAGTTACCTGTAACGTTTGCAATAGCATCAACTGTAAATGTAGTACCATTAAATGTAAGTTTTGCGTCATCTACTAATTTGTGGTCTGCATTTGAGAATACTAAACGTGTGTCAGTCAAATTGTTTGAATAAACATTGCCACCAACTACACTCTTAGTACCGTTAACGTTACCTGTAACGGATAAAGTATCTGTAGCAAATGTCATGTTAGCATCATCAACTAACTTACCATCTGTACCAGCAAATGTAACACGTGTTGATGTTAAGTTATTTGCAAATACGTTTGCACCCTTTAATTCAACTGCGGCATAGATACTATTTCCAACAATACTGTTTGAAGCTACAAAATCAACAGCAAAAATAGTATTTGATTGTGTAATACCTGATGCGTTAGATGTAATTGTCTGTGTTCCTAATTTAATACTAGAACCACTTAACCATAAATCTTTCCATGCATTTGTTGCATTACCTAAATCTTGATTGACGTTTACTGCTGGGATCAAATCACCTGTAACAGTTCCACCTGCTTGAATTTTTAGGTTACCGACTTCAGCTAAAGTATTTGCTATTACATTACCACCAACAACATTACCTACTGCATTAACAAATCCACCAGTAACTAAGTTACCAACATTTGCATAACCTGTTACGTTAGCATGTGTGCGACTGAATAATTGATTGACGTTAGCCCAACCAGTTGAGTAAATATTACCTGCTGATTCTAGATTACCAACATTAGCAGTTAATGTTATGTTTGCCCATCCGGAAGCAACTAAATTAGCTTGAGTACTTACGTTACCAGAAGCGGATAATGTAACTGTAGTTACGTCTGCATTTGATACTAAATTAGCACCAGTAACATTTGCATTAGAAGTTACATAACCCAATGTTTTTAGATTACCTACGTTTGCTGTTCCGGCAATTTCTGCTGTTCCAGTAACAGTTAAGTTTCCAATGTTACCTGTTGCAATGTTAGCATAACCAAGAGTTACTAAATTACCAACGTTTGCAGTTGTGCCAATAGTAGCACCACCTAATGTATAGAAGCTGCCTGCGTTGACTTCACCATTTACATACAAGCCACTGTTTGCTTTTGTGAATGTAAGTCCAGAAGTAGCATTTGTTAAACCACCGTCATTAAATTGAACTTGTGTATCACTACCTTTAGCGGAAATATTTCCTGAAAAATTACCGTAAATATTTCCACCAGTCACATTCAAATCACCAGTGATGTTAGCACCATTTCGAACTACTAGTTGATATAAGTTAGCTAAGCCAGTTGTTAGAATTGTACCATTACCAAAAACTGAGTTTGATGTTGCGTTACCTATAGTCAATGATTCTAATGTACCAACACTAGTAATATTAGGTTGAGCATTAGTTAAAACAGTACCAGAATATGTTGCATAGTTTGCTAATGCAACTGTACCAGTAACTTCACTACCAGTCAAGTTAGTTAGATAATCACCATTACCTACAAAATATCCACCAACAATATTACCCTTTGATACATTATTTGCACCTAATGTGATGTCATTATCAGTATAAGTTACGTTTGCAGAAAGAACAATCTCACCGTCTTTGTAACCAATAAATGCATTTTTTGCACTACCGTCATAGTAATGCAATAACGTACCACGATCATGCCCGTCATCTCCGACAAGTGCATTACCGTCTGGTCCGCCACCTAATTCTAATACTGAATCTTCGATTCGTGAAGTGGTAGTATCAACAGTAGTTGTTGTACCTCTAATAATCAAGTTACCGCTAATTGTAACATCAACTGCGGTAAGTGCTGTAGTAACGTCTAAATTACCATGTACCGTACTGTCTTTTAACTGTGCCATTTTATCTTTTCCTTATAGTTTGGTGATTTTTTATCTAGCCGATGCTTATATTTATCTCTTATCTACATTAATTACTGTAGAGCGGCTGTATTATACTCGTCAAATTCGTTAGCTACTAACAATTCTCCAGTACTTCGTTGCTTCATCTTACCATTAAAATTTTGGGTAGATGGGGTAGAACCAGAATAAGTTCCGGTTGTTGTTATCGTTTTTGCTGATCCGTTTCCAGAATCAGTTGTAAGATGTCCTGAATCTGCTACACTTAGTAACAATTTTGTCTCTGTACCAGTAATAGCACGTGTGTTTAGTGTAGGAGGTTGTGTTGCTGCCAATGGGCGAATTGCAGTAGAGAATGTCCCAGTATATATTGCTAGTCCCTTAACAATACGAAATTGTGCAATATTTCCAGCAAAATTGCCATCAGCATTTGTCAATACTTCGCCGCCGATTGCTAATGGTCTAGATGCTGTTGAGTTATATGAAGGGGCTGTATCATGTATTCTTTCGACACCGTTCACATACAATCTTACATCAGTAGAACTATTTCTAACTAATGCAACATGAAACCATAGATTCTGCGGAATCAATCCCGATCCGCTAGAACTAGTTCCAGAACCATTCCAATAGTAGATAGTAGATCCATTAATATCTACGCTATCTCCGTTTGAAAAGTCCCAAAGACGTTGATACGATGTAGAACTTGTGTTAAACCAACCTTCAATTGTATATGCGGCGGATCCAAACATTAAGTCGGAACTACCTGCTATATAAACTCTGTCTGATGTTCCATTTAATAAAAATGAACCACCACTTGGGGTATTACTAGACAATGTTAGTTCATCAAATTCTTCTGAATATACATGGCCTGTCTTTTCAATAGAATTATAAGTGAGTGTAACTTCATCAAATTCTGTACGGGCTAATAATGTACCGTCGTGTTCTAATCTTGCCGCTATCGTTCTTGGTGCTACCATTTTGTTTTTCCTTATCCGTTAAATTTAAAATCTATACTATCTGAGGTATCATTATAATTTATAACACCTTTTGCATTACCTGCAGCGTTAGCTAAATTTATATTCCCACCTACAGTCAAATCTTTCTTTATTCCTACACCGCCCTGAGTTATAAGACTTCCCGAAGCCGTAGTATTGGAATCTGTACTACTATTTATGATTAATTGATTATTAACTGTTACAGTGTTAGCAAAAATACCATTTGCATCTATATTTCCGGAGAAAGTAGTGGTAGTAGCGTTAGCAGTAATACTCTGACCGTTTATATTTAATTGGTTAGCTATAAAGACATTTTGATATCTATTAGTTGCGTTACCCAAACTCAAAACACCATCTATTCCGGGATGTAGGTTCGACATAACATATCTGGATACATTTATGTTACCTACATTGGCATTACCACTATCGGCATCAAGGACAATGTTACCGGTTCTAATTCCTGTTTTTACATTAAAATATTTGTTTGCCATATCCTATTTTTAGTCCTTGACGTAAGTTCCTACAAAATTTACTATCGTGTTTGTTCTTCCTGATACATTAGATGCATATAGATTTACGTTTCCGCCACCTATGTTACTAGAAATTGAGATGATATCATCGTCTGTAGAACTAATTGCTCCGTATACTGTAATATAGCTCTCTGACCCATTATGCACTAATAACACTTCAACTGATTCGTACCCGGTGTTATCACTAGCCTTTATAACATATTTAGCCGTTCTGTAATTTGTTGGTAAGAAAGAGTCAATTAGTGTCATTGATCCAACTGCTATATTTGTGGTGCTACTCTCAATCTTTGGTGTTGTAACTATATTCGCTGTTACTTTATCTGACTGCGAGCCACCACTAAGAATTACATTACCTTGTACAGTAAAGCTACCAGTAACAACAGTATTAGCGGCTAAAGTTACGTTTCCAGTTCCATTTGGTTGAAGAGTAATATTAGCGTTAGCATTGGTACTTGAAACAATATTATCAGTAATATTAAGATTACCAATGTTTGCAGTGGTAATGTTTGCAGTGGTAATATTTGCAGTTGTGATATTTGCAGTTGTGATACTAGCATTTGAAATATTTGCAGTTTCGCTAAAACCAAAAGAACCAATATATCTTGCACCACTTATGAAAATACTCTTACCTGTAACGCCGGTTGTAATGGCAGTTGGTAAACTAATTCCTATAAAGTGTAAGACACCTGATTGATAGTCAAAAAACCATTCATCATTACTGCTTGCACTTGCGCCTGCGGCAAAGATTTGTGTACCTGTAGTTTGCGGTGCTGTTGCATTATCATTATCGATATAAACACTAACCAGATAGGTTGCACCAAATTCAGGTGGGATCCAATCAGTAACATTAGTTTTCCAAGTTCTATTATCACTTGCACCCAAATCTTCAGTACATTTAACAGTGGGTGACCAAGCTCCTGTACCGTCTTTATAAACTTGAACAACCGAAGATGTTGTACTTGGTTTAGAATTTGGTATATCAGCAGCCTGCGCCCATATTTTATCAGCACGTAATAATAACGGACTAGGTATACCCTCATTATACGCTAACTTATTTGCCGCGGTATCAGTTTTAGTTACACCGTACCCTAGCTTTTTCCAAAGATAGTCAAGTTGTTCTGTAGTAGATAAAGCCATTAGCTAAAACTCCATGCTGTTATATAGTCGCCAGAAGCTAAAACTATGCAGAATAACAATTGATTGCCATATGCATTTGCTAGATTTTCGCTACCCAATGTAAAACGATATGTTGTTCCTGAAACAACACTTCCAGTAGGTACTCTATCTGCAACTGTAATAGCACAACCGTTGCTGCCATTGCCACCGGTTCCTGCACCCGGTACACCACTGCCAGCATACGATAATGATGCATTAATCCATCCGTTCAATGTGCTTGCTGTACTAATTGCTGTTCCAGGTGCCGCAAAAAACAATCCAGATATTTTACCAGTAAATGTTACATTAAAATTTTGTAGTGATCCTTTAGTAAATGCACCTCGGAAATATTGATTACCACTAGTTCTTCCTGAATTGAGATTAGGTCCTACCGGTAGATAACCTGTACTTAAATCAGTGTTGAACCACTTAAGTTGATTCCATCGAACTACCGCTTCGTCAGTACCTGCAATTGTTACTGCCCCCGTCCATGCACTACCTGTATAATAGTTAGTGCTGTTACTGAATGTTGGGTTTGCACCAGTTGCTCCGGTGATTGCAATGCGTTTTGCAGTTGTTGCTCCTGCTGGAGCAGTAATACTTGTCTCTACGAAACCACTTGGAGTAGATGTAAAGACTTGAATTTTCTTTGCTACTGTTGCAGTCGCACTTGTACCATTTACGTTAGTTATGCTATACTTAATAGTTTGAACTGCCATTGTACTAGCTGGTGCTACGTTTATAGTTTGATTTCCTATTGTATATTTGTTACCAGAATCTTTACCTGTATTTGCTTTAGGAATACCACTAGATAAGAATGTTGTAGCTCCATCTAGATTACTGTAAGTTTTGGTTTGAGATGTAATAACACTACCACTAGTACTTTCATCATTTGTATCAGGTGAAATAGTGAAAGGTGTAGTTGTATTTTGATATGTTTGACCAATCCAATTATAAATTTGTGCTCCAGCTAATACGACAGTAGGACTTCCTGTGTTAAAATACGGGATACCAGAAACATATAAGTAAGTACCCGCTGTTCCGGTAGTAAGAGTAGCACTGGTAACGTCAATTGTTGGTACAGAAGTAACATCGTCTTTTACATAACCAACCGGGTTAGTATTTCCAGTGGTAGAATGAGTTAATTTGATTTCGTTATAACCTGTGCTTATACTACCAATTGCTTTAGTAGCGTATGCTGAAAATACTTTATAAAAATTACTAGGGTATGTAGCTGGACTAGGTACATGAGCATCTCTATCAGAAGTAACTACCAAATTACCATAAGTACCTGAATCATCACTTGATGTAAAAGCAATATTACCATCATCTGATCCGTTAAATCGTGTACCTAATGTTCCGGTATATGAATTATATACATCAGTAACAGTGTTGGTTACTACTGTACCAGTAGTATAACGTGTTACGCTTGTACCTGCTGCCGGTATATTACCGCCAGAATTATCAGTTGCGAGTGCTGCCAAATAAGGACTTGTTCCAACACTAGAAGTACTCATAGTCAAAGTTTTAGAACTTAATCCAGCTGGTGCTGTAGGAGCCGCATTAATCGAAATATAATTTGTTTTTGTATTTGTATCATCACTTGCAGATTCACTATATGTACCTGTTGCTAACAAAGCAACAGTATAATTTCCAATACTAGCAAATGTATGGTCTATAGTAGATCCTGGAGTTCCTGCACCAGTTGTTATCACTCCGCTATTACTACCATCGCCCCATGTCCATTTGTATGAATTGGCATTTAATGAGCTATTTGTAAATCTTACAATTGCCCTATCAACTCCGTTCAAATCAGTAAAGTAATAACCAGTTTGTGATGTATCACCTGTTCTGTCTGATAATGTAACTAAATTGCCAGTAAAGATGGCTTGTGGATCAGGATGTACTGTTACTGTTACTGTGCTTGAACTGAATGGGCTAGTTGAATATCCATTGTAAACTTCTAATTTTACAGTGAATGTTTGTCCTACCAAAACGTTAGTTAAACTAAATTTATGAGTAATAGCAACACTTCTATCTCCGGCACTACCAGAACCTGCATTTACTGAAGTTGTTGTACCATCACCCCATGTCCATTTATAATAGTTACCTGAGAATGTAGTTGTAGCTCCAACACCTGCAGGTGTTGTGTTTGTAAAAGTTATATTAAATCCATGACCACCGACGGTGTCATATTGGTCATTACCTTCAAGTTGAGAAACATAACTTGTTGTACTACTATAAGTGAATGCCGGACTATGTGTTTTGTAAACATAAACATTCTGTGTAGAACTAGTTACACTTGTTGGACTAGCCCCTGCAGTTGTACTGGTTGCGACAATATAGGGTTGATAACGTGTGTCTGCTGATCCAGTAACAGTATATGTATGTGTTTTTGCCCCGCCTCCAACACCACCGGCTACACTATTGGAAACAATAGTATCTGATGTTCCATCACCCCAGTATATAACATAACTCTGTGCGTACTGACTTGTATTTGTTAAACTTATAACAGAACCGGTATCAATAGTAGTTTTATCTAAAGTAAAACTTGCAATTGGGGTTGGTGTATATAGAGTAATATAATTTGTTCTAGTTTTAGTATCGCTAGCTCCTGACCCAGAACCACCGGAATTACTTACAGTTAACGCAACTGTAAATTGACCACCTGATACATTAGAATATGTTTTTGTGGGTGTTGAACTTGTGCTTGTTGTACCATCACCAAAATCCCAAAGATAATTAGTAGCAGTACCAGTAAACGTTCTACTAAATGATAGAGCCAATGGACTAGGCCCTGCTACAATGTTGGCTGTAAAATCTACATTTCCAACAAAAGTACCTTTTACAACATTTAACATTACTTCATTTAAATCATCAATAGCATCAGTTACAGTGGTAGTGTTTGACCAAATAGCTAGCGCTCCTGGGGATACGAGATTGCCGTCAGTTGGATACCCTAATGGTATCGAATTTCCGTTGATGGCTGCACCACCGGTGCCTGAACTAATACTACCAGTAACATTAATATTACCGGTAATTGTTATATTGCCTGAGGTAGTTATATCACCTTGAGTAGTTATATTACCTGCACGTAGATTACCAAATTCATTGAACCCTACTATATTGTTAGCATAATCAACTGTTACATTGCTTCCTAAAGCAAATTCAGCATTTGAATTATCCCATCCAATAAATGCATCTACTGGTTTAGTTGTGTAATAATGCAACACAGTGCCACGGTCCATACTGTCATTGCTTGTTAGAACATTGCCGTTTGCACCACCACCTAATTCAAATAGCGGATCAGTCACATAAGTTGTAGTAGTCTCTATATAAGAAACTGTACCCATAACATTCAAGTTACCTGCAATAGATGCATCACCTGATACTGTTAAATTATTAGCAACATTAACGTAATTTGCAGTAGCTAAGTTACCTAAACTTGCATTGCCGGATGTTATGTTAGCAGTAACGTTGACATAGTTTGCTGTTGCTAAATTACCTAAACTCGCATTACCAGATGTTAAGTTAGATGTTATATTGAAGTAGTTAGCTGTTGCTAAATTACCTAAACTTGCGTTACCGGATGTTAGATTAGCAGTAATACTTACAAAATTAGCTGTTACTAAGTTACCAAGATTAGCATTTGCACCAGTGATGTTACCTGTAATGTTGGCAAAACCAGTTGCATTGATATTTCCTACTAGTAATGTGTCGGGAATATTTGCGTTAGCTGTACTAAGAGAATTTGCGGCTCCTGAAGTAATTGTTGTATTACCTAACTTAATACTAAAACCAGATAACCACAAGTCTTTCCAAGGATTAGCTTCTGATCCTAAATCATACCCAGCATGAGTTAATCCATCACCCGGAATACCTGGAATCAAATTTGAATTAACATATCCAGTAACATCGACATTGCTAGCAATTATGTTACCTAATCTTATATTACCAAGGTCATTAACTGTTACAACATTGTTGTTTACTGATACATTACTAGCAAGTGTAAATTCTGAATTACTGCTGTCCCAACCAATAAACGCATCAATTGCTTTACCATCATAGTAATGTAGCAACGAACCGCGATCCATATTGTCATCAGTAGTTAATACATTACCGTTTGGTCCACCACCTGTTTCTGTTATAGGATCAGTAATGTAAGTAGTACTGGTTTCAATATATGAAACAGTACCCAAAACACTTAAGTTACCTGTGATAGAAGCATCACCTGATACTGATAGGTTATTAGCAGTTACATTAGCATTAGCGTCAATTACGTCAATAGGTGTTTCATCACCTACCGAGAATCCGCCGATTGAGTTGAATTTTTTAAGTATTGATGCCATTTATTCTCTCAATTAGATAGTCTTAAACTGTGTTGTCCAAACTGTTGGATTAGTACTAGAAGGTGTTACTATCAATTGAACATTTCCACCTGCATAACTAGCACTAAGTTTCCCAACGTAACCACCTATATTAACAGTACCGTATACATCATATGCAATATCAGTACCGTTATGAACTGCTGCCACTGTTGCAATAGAGTATTTTAATCCAGTAGTATCTTCACCTTTAATAAAGAATTCAATACCACGAACTCCAGTTGCACTTACTTCTGCAAGTATTTGCCCCGGTGTAGTAGATGTTGTAGTAACTGTACTTGACCTAATTGATGAGTTACCAATTTTAATTGTAGTTGGAGAAATCTCACCAACTGAAATATTACCTAATGTTACTGATCCAGTAACATTTAAATTACCAATTACATTTGCACCAGTACTAGTAACTACTAATGAAGTATTTCCGTTAGCTGTAAATGATATGTTTGAATTTTGTGCAACATTTATGCTACTAGAACCATTTGAAATACTAGTTTGACTAATTGATGAGAAATATAATGTACCATTACCATACGTTGTTAATAGTTGACCATTTGTTCCGTCTGCTAATGGATAACGCAATCCACTTGCTATTAAATTACCTATAGTAGCAATATTAATATTAGCAACATTAGAAACAGCAATATCAGTTAGACCTGACATTGTAGTGACGTTTGGCTGACTAGATGTTTCTATTCTACCATAAATGTTTGAACTATTCAATAGACCAATATGTAAGTTTGCAAAAGTACCTGTTGCAACCTCATTAGTTAGTGATGCTGATGATAGTAATTGAAATTCTTTACCAGATGTTGACCATCCCATAAACTGATTAGATGGGGAACCGCTGTAATAATTTCGTAAGAATAAACCACTGTCATTTGTTGTTGAAGTATCTAAATTAGTTGCACTTCCTTTACCACCCAAAGATATGATAGAATCTTTTGAATCTATACTTTGAACATTAAGATAAGTGGTTGTACCGGTTACTAGTAAGTTTCCTGAAATAGAAAAATTACCTGTAACTGAGCCATCTCCTCCTATAGTAATATCTTGTGTAATATTTGCACTCTTAGGTGATGTAGAATTTCCTACAAGTAAATTACCTAAAATACTACCTGCGCCACCTACATTTAAATTTCCACCAACACCAGCACCACCCGCTACAATAAATGCACCTGTTGTTGTGTTTGTAGAAACAGTTGTATTTGCAATGTTACCAGTACCGTATGCTACTAAGTTAGCAGGGATACTTGCATTACCAATGAATACATATCCACTTGTTTGAATGTTACCGGCGTATAAGTTTTGTGTGATTGCTTGATTAGATGTGAATACTACTCCGGAACTATTAGCATTAATATTTGCTGTTCCCAAATGAATAGCATTACTTGATAACCATAAGTCTTTCCAAGGAAATACTTGAGTTCCTAAACTATAACCTGTATTAGCATCCCCGTTACCTGCTATTCCTGGAATTAGATTTGAGTTGACATAATTTCTAACATTTAGATTACCAATTGTCAATGCACCAACAATGTTTGCATCTACACCAACATATAAGTTACCTGAGATGTTTGCATTTGCAGTGGCTGATACGTTACCAATAGTAACATTACCACCAATTGTAGTTTGACTAGATACTGATAGATTACCACCTAATGTCGTATCTCCGCGAACATTAGCTGTTGTGTTTATATATAATGAGTTGCCGGTAATTAATCCTGCACTTGCAGAAATGTTACCTGATGTTATCAAATTGCCATTTGTACTGAATGTTAATGTCCCTGTACCAGCGACAAAAGTTACACCATTCGCATTAGCTGAAACAGTTGTTGTATTTGCACCGTCTACTGTTTTTAATTCAACTTTGCTTGTTGTACCTGATGTAGCAATGCTGATAACATTGCCCAATTGATTAAAATAGCCACCATTAGAGAACGCAATATTTGATACACTAGTAACGTTACTTACACTGATATTACCTGATAGAGTTACTAGATTGCTTGTCTTATTATATGTTAGACCAGATGCGGCTTGAATGGCAGTTGCATCGTTGAAAAGAATTTGTGTGTTTGATCCTGGTGCTGTTAAGTTAGCATTAACATTACCATAGATGTTACCATAAATATTACCGCTAACATTACCAGCATTAATATTAGCAGTAACGGATAGACTATTGCCTATACTAACGTCACCGGATAATGATGCATTGCCGGCAACTATACTTGCATTTGCATTACCGTATTTAAACACCCATGCGTTAGAAGATTCAGTCCAAAGCAATGTAGTATTATTGCTTGTTCCTCTGTCAATTTCAAGACCGGATGTACCACTAGAAACACCCGATCCAGTTTCACCTTTGTTAAGTAAAACTGTATTATCTTCAATCGTTGTATTTGTTGTTTCTAAACTTGTTAATGTACCTTGAACAGTTAAGTTACCACCGATAACTGTATCACCTAATGTTTCAAAATTTACCGCTGTTAATTTCTGAGTAGCAGTATCATATTTTAGATTAGGGGCATCAGTTAGTAGGTTAGAATTAGATATAACAAGTCTACCACTTGTTAATGTATTTGATAATAAGTTGGCTGCAACAATGTTTCCAGAAACATTGATGTTTGATGTAATAAATTGTCCATTGGCAGGATAAAATGCTAGGTTAGTACTTGCACCAAAATCATTACCAACGTTATATTGAATTTGATTGTTACTTCCAGCAGCCTGTTGTAAATCCCAAGTAACACCATTAGCGTATAGTAAGTTATCTGTTCTTAGATTACCAGTAAGTATAGTGTTACCTACAGTAATATTACCACTACCTGTTATAATGTTACCAACTATAACATTTGATGTTAGTCTTGCATTACCAGTAGTTACATCGCCGTTGGGTAATATGACACTGGTTGGGATTTCCCCTACTGAAAAGCCGCCAACTGAGTTAAACGTGCGAATAGCCATTTCTTGTTATCCTTATTCTTTAAATTTTGTAATCAAAATTTTGTATTCTGTTAAGTCTGATGCAACAGGTGTTGCAGTTAAAACTACATTTCCTGCACCACCACCGGATTCAAAACTAACTCTAAAATCTGCTACTCCTGGACTTGACTGTGGTAAATCAACAGTTCCAAATTCAGCATATTCAACTATACTACCTAAAATAGCTGAATCTAATTTACTTACTTGCCGATAATTTAAAACTGTGTTTGTTGCAATGATAGTATAATCTACTGCAATCACACTACTTGCATATGTTCTGTGTAAAACTTGATTTGCAGATGTACTACTGGTAGTTGCAATTTGAGATGAAATTTCATAAAATTGACTAGGTGCTAAACCTAATGTAAATGTTGTAGCCGATAAATCATTTTCTACAGTTAGTGATTTATCTCCTTTATTATAGACTACACCGTCAGCACCTACAGCTAAACCGTTATCATTGAAAAGAACAGCCCCATTACTTCCTGAAACAGTAATATTAGCATTAATATTACCGACTAAACTTCCATAAAAATTTGTTGCAGTAATTGCACCTGAGACAGCCAGATTACCTGACATTGCAACGTTACCAAAATTTGCTTTATCTGAAGTAATAGCACCATTGGCTGCAACTACTTGAATAGGTGGAATTCCTACAGTGTAACCGCCGGGTGAATTAAAGGGATCTGACATGTTTATTCTTCCAAATAATATTTTATTCTTTATTTATCAATATTGAGAGATACTAATAATGACTATATCCAAAAAAAAGAGCACCGAAGTGCTCTTTATTTTTAATCAGTTTACTGATTAACCTGTGAATGTTGCTGTTGCGGCAACTGTACATGCGGCTGTAGCGGCTGTAACTGCATCATCTAAATCACTAGTTGTCCATGCACCTGTTGGGTAGTAAGCAACTGCTAATGTGTCTGGTGAAGAGTTTGTATATTCATAGATATAAACAACTGCTTTTTGTTGGATAACATCAACAATAGTTTTTACTTGTGTTGCTGTCCATGCACCACTACCTTTAGTGATAGTTGCAAAGTCTAATTTTGGACCTTGTGGTTGAACTGTTGCGGCTGATGTTACAGCGTTAACTGCACCAACTGTATAGTCTGGTGTGTCAAAGTTTGCTACTGGTTTTAAGTCACCATGTGAACGTGTTACGAATGGCATAATAATTTCCTTTAAATTGTTGCACTTCATATAGAGAATGCATAATATTATTTATGCCTCTCTAACAAAAAAGGGCACCTAAGTGCCCTTTTTTTACCTTCCCATCCCTTGGGTAGATTTACTCTCTGATTAAGAGAATGATAGTGTAGTACTGTTGATATCGATTTCACCAACATAATCAGCCGCATTACCAAAAGATGATGCAGTGTTTGTCAATTCGATATAACCATAACGTGTCATGAATGATACGACTGGTTCGAATGTTGCTGGATCTAGAACAACACCAGATGACATCAATGGGATGTATGGGCAATAGAAAGCTGCCGCATCTGTTTCACTTGTACCTTTGTAACCAACTAGAACAGCTTGGTCATCAGCCGCATAGCTGTTTACGAATACACGCATAGCACCGTTCAATGTACCAACAAACTTAGTGTTTGTAGGTGCTTCGAATGTACCTTCTGTTGTACGAGCAAAAGCTGATGTTGTAGCTGATTGTAGAACTGTCAATGCTGCTGGAGAAACAACTGCCCAGTTACCAGCACCACGACGTGTGCGTTGAGCAATCTTGTTAGCAACACGATTGATAAGAACTGCCAATGCGGCATGTTCGTCACCAACGAATGTAGCTGTACCAGATACTGTAGCTTGGTTATATGTTTCTTCTGAAGTAGCTAATGTGCTTAATGACAATAGAATTTCTTGGTCAATTTCAGCAGTAATTTCTTGTGCTAAAGCTGCCATGATTTCTGCTTCTACGTCAATACCATGTTGAGACTGAGCATCTTGTGCTGCCTCGAATGTCCAACGTGCTTGCAATTTACGTGACTTAGCTTCAACAGCTTGACGTAGAATTTGTACGGAAATCTGACGACCGCCTTGACCTTCTAAAGCTGCTGTTGAAGTAGCTGTATAGTTAGACTGGTTAGATGTACCTGTACCTGCAGAGTATGCTTGAGCAATCTTGAATGGACTTAGTGCTTCTTCACCAGCAATTGTTGATGTACCTGCACCGCTTGTGTCATTCAATGTTTCTGCGTAGCGAACACGTAGAGTATGAATTTGACCAACTGGTCCTGTCATTGGCTGAACACCGACCAACTCGTTAGCGATAACTGTTGGCATTACACGACGGATAACTGGTAGAATCACACGATTTAATGTAGCGATATTACCTGCCATTGTTGTACCGGCTGAAGATTCAGACAATAATGATTTGCGAGTGTTTTCTAAAATAACACCCATTGTTGAGCGGCGATTACCTTTAAGACCTTCAAGTAGGGCTTCTCTAGTCTCATCCCAACGACTTTCTAATAGAACTTGTGACATTTTTATATTCTCCTAAATTATGTCTTTTTTATTTAAAGCCCTGCCAAACGTCTTAGGTCGATCACGTTATCACGCGGCTCAACTTCAGCTTGTTTAACAGATTTATCACCAGTAACTTCTTTAACACTTTCTGATAGAACAGATTTTTTATTTTCTTTTCTTTCATTGATGTTATTTAGAACTGCTGGTAGATACTTTTCAAATGCGGCCTGTAGACGAGGTGTCTGGACGCTCTCTAGTAAATCACGCATTATAGTTGCTTTTTCCTCATTTAGAGTTCCTAGCAATTCATCCATAGTTTTTTGACGGCTTGTGGATTCTTTGATAATACGAATTTCACGTTCTTTGTTTTCAACCAATTTCTGTGCGTCTTTGGCTGATTTAATGGATTCGGCTAACTGTGCATCTTTTTGCATTAGTTGGTTGTACAACTTGCGTGTCTCAGCTTTTTCCTGTAGATAGGTTGTGCTGAATTCGCTTGCAAAAGATTCGAAAATCTTACGACCAAAATCGTTTTCACGTGCGGTCTTAATATCTTCTCTCAATTGGCTCATTTCACCCTTTAGATGCTTGCTTACAGATTCGTTCATTCTCTTAGCACTTTCTGTGACGAATTTCGCCTTCAATGCTTCAAGTTGTTTACGACCTTCTGCAACTAACTTAACCTTTGCTTCAACTACTGCTTGTTTGTCTTGTGCGAATTCTTTAATTTCACGTGCAAGTGCATGAACGATAAACTGTTCTAGCTTTTGCTGACTTTCCATTTGTAGTTTGCGCTCACTGCGTAGTTCTTTGATTTCTTCGGATAGTTTAGTAACCATGAAATTGTTGAACTTGGCTGCATTTTCATGTAGCTTGCGTTTAGCGGCAACGCGGTCTTCGTTCATTGCTTGTCTTTCTAGTTGAAATTCGGAAATTTCTTCTGATAGACCATCTGTAACCATTTTATCTAGGGCTTCGACCATTACGTTCTTATCGTGTTCATAACGTTGTGCAAATTCTTCTCTCAATTCTGCACGTACTTGCTCTTTGGCTTCATTCAACTTTGATTTCCATGCTTCGTTTATGGCGATGCTAGTTTCTTCGTTGATGATTCCAGATTCAAGTAATGGTTTGATAGCATCTAACATGCTTATTCCCCTTTATTGATTTTGAGATCCTTGATAAGACGAACCACTTCATCTTTCAGGTATCTCTGTACTTTTTTGTCACTCTGGGCGTCCTGTGCAATACCTAACATTTTATGTCCATGCTTCATGTTCATCATGCCTTCATAAATTGCTTTGGGATATGCATTAGGTGCGCTTGGTTGTGCGACAATATCGACAGTGACTATTTCAAAGTCACTAACATGGCCATTAGCATCATTAACGTTACCGCTACCTCTGCTACTTACGCCTAGTTTAACACCACTCTCCAACATTGTAGATACTAACTGTCCCATTGGAGTTGGTAGAATCTTTAATTTGCCAAATCCATTTGCTCCATCCATCCACATAGAACTAATCATATGTGATACACGGTCTAAATTGATTTTCAAATCGTCTGGGTGATCTACTTCACCTAGAACTGAATACCCTTCAGTAATTTGTTTGTTCAAAGTTTCTACAGCAGTTTCAATTTCAGACACGGGGTAGACACGCTCATTGGCGTTTCTGACCCCACCCTGAATGAAGATCCCTTTCATATAAAGAGACTTCAAACTACCTTCACCGGTACTTTCTACTACCATGCTAGCACGGTCGAAAGTTAGGTGTTCTTTAAGATACAAAGCCATTATCTTAGGTATTCTTACTTAACAATTTTCTTAACAGTCTTTTTAGACTCACCAACGATTGACTTAGTGTTTACACCGTTGTCACCGTGTGTTGGCTTTGGGGCTGCTGACAAGTCTTGACCTTTTTGTCCTGGAGCATTTTTAAATGATCCTGCACCCTTAACATCTTTAGTAGCTGGGTTTAATAGTCCACCTTGTGTACCACCCTTACCACCTGACTCACCGCCGCCCATTGAAACAGCTTTTGCACCGTTACCAGGAACTTTTGGTCCACTGCTTACTGGGCTTTTTGTGTTTGTACCGTTATCACCATGTACTGGGTTCTTAACAGCGATTAGGTTTGTAGATTCCATCATTGCATCTTCGTCATCCATACCTTCTTCGCCGCCGAAATCTTCTGAGCCTTCTTCATCGCCCATACCTTCTTCGTCACCGCCCATGTGCTCTTCACCTTCTTCACCGGCCATTAGTTCTTCAAACTCAGCCATTAGTTCGTCTAGTTTATCTTCTAGTTCGACTACGCGGTCTTCTAAGTCACCTTCTGGAGCTTCGCCGTCATCTTCTGCATCAACATCGATATCAGCAAATTCATCTTCTTCTTCCATCATACCATGTTCTTCAGCATCGATTTCGTCTAGCATACCGCCAACTTCATCAAAACCTTCTTCAACAGGTTCTTTATCTGCGTCTTTAGATTCGTCATCTTCAGATTCTTCTAAATTTTCTTCATCCATCATTGATTCATAGATTTCGCGGCTTTTTTCAACTACGATATCATGAAACAATGCTTTAGCTTGTTCTTCGTTCTCATTGATAATCAAATCAATAAGTTGTTCAAATTTTCTATTGTCCATTGTTGGTCTCCTATAGATTAATGGCTTGTTATATACTTAGCAAGTATCATAAAAAAGAGCACAATAAGTGCTCATTTTTTGCGTTTTTCTTAATTTTATGTCAATATTGTTACATTGCCGGTGCACCTTCCGCTGGTGCCGGTTGATATTGTTTACGAATTTTCTTTAAGTTTTGATTTTTTTCATAGTTACGTACATCATTCATCTTACGTAATTTGCGAATTTGGCGTAAAGTTAATTTACTTTTACGGAATTGTTTCCACTTAGGTCTACTGCTGTCTTTCTCAACATCTTGAAACCCTTGAACGGGTGAATCAAACATTTCCATTAATCTCATACTAATATTTATCTCTTATGATTTATATTCTGTTTAGTATCAATAATTCTTGTAGTGAACTCATGTTTATATGACTCATCTTTTAAGAAAACTCCTACAAAATCACCCCAAGTATCAGCGTTATATATATACGATTCTAATAAGATGTTATTATAATTGTTTCTTTTTCCCCAATTAGTAAGTGCTTTACCTGCATCTGGGTAGAATCTCCAACAGTCAACAGGGTATCTATGATGTGGTCCTTTAGTAGGAGCATTCAAGTAGAATATACCTTTTGGCTTTAGAATTCTCATTATCTCTAAGTAAGTTAGCCAAAACATATCAGCATGTTCAAAACAAGAACTTGAGACTACTATGTCTACTGAATTATCTTCTAATGGGAATGAATAAGCGTCTTCCAATACAATATCTACACCGTTTGCTTTTGCAAAGTCTAATCCTATATATTGAAATCTTGTTGGTGCAACTTCTTTTAAACTACCGTTAACATTCTGTGATCCAACTTCAACAATTTTTAAATTATCTTCTGGGAATGATTTGCAATATATTTCAAAAAACTGTTTACCACTTTCTTTAGCTGATGAGTGCATTATTACTCTTTATACCGGTGGGGGAGGGGCGGCTGCGTTACCTAAGCCTGCAGGAGCCGCTACTGCCGGAGCACCTGCCATATCGTCCATTGGCATTTCTTCTGCATTCTCATCCGGAATCTCATCCATTGCTTCTGCATCAGTTTCCAAGTCGCCAGTACTGATACCGATACTACGTAAGTCACTACCTTTAGCTTCATTATCTTCAGGAGCTTCACGTTCTTCAAACCACAATCGTTGATTTTCTTCGATTTCTTCTTCTGTCAATCCTAAGAAACGTGTCATAGCAAAACGTTTACTAATATAAGGAAATGCTTCCATTGTTTGAAATACTGTTACACGTGATGTATCTAATTCACTTTGACGATAAGCGGCAAAGTTTTGCGGTGCATTAAACTTGATATCAAATAAACTTGAATCAATATTGAAGCCTCTCCAACGCATGAATAGTTTGAATTCGTCATTGAACTTTTGGCTAATGTACTTCTGTAATCGTTCACAATATTGATTAAAACGGAACTCTTGAATCATAGCAGTTCCAACTCTACCATCAGCTAATGGAGTAGGACTGTCTTCTGGACCTTGAGGTAAGTATGAACTTGGAACACGTAATCCACGTGCTAATCTGTTGTTGAAATAACGCAAGTCATCAATTTGACCTAAGTTATCACCACCGGGTAATGTAGTTACATCACTACCACGACCATCTGCTGTGACTGGAAAGAAGTAATCTTCGTTCATTGACAATGGATTATATGTTGCATCCATTACGCTTTGTCCACCACTTACGCTTGGAATTCTACGTTGATGAATTTCATTTTTAATGCGGTCAACGAATGCCATAGCCATATGACTTGGCATGTTACCAACGTCAATCTTAAAGACTCTACGTTCTGGTGCACGTTGTACACGATAGATAAGAATAGCATCTTCAAGCAATTCTTTCTGCTTATAGACTTTGAAAATGTTTTCTAAGATACTTTGTCCAAAAGGCCAATAACGGTCTAGACCTTCTGTTAAACTTAGATGAACAACATGCTTTGCATCAATGGCTGCTTCGTTCATACCCAATGTAAAACGACTACCACTATTACCGCTACCACCGTTTGGTACGCTGTAGTTTGAGGTACCTTGATATCCACCAGGGCCCTGAGGTGTCATAAAGTCTGTTGTTGTCTTTTCAGCAATACTTAGATTCTGTAAGTTAACGTTAATATCTTTGATAACGTATTGCTCTGGTGCTTTACCTTCGCTTTCGTTAACAATGACTTTAGTAACTTTAGTCATGTCAACCCAATATAACTTGAAGTTTTCTGGATCACGTACAAAAACCTGATCCCCGTACTTGATAGTATTACGGAAGATTTTGAATGACCTAGTATCAAACTCATTGAGTTTACACCATTGCTGTAATTGCTTTTTAATCAATTCAACTTCATGGGGGGTTGGATCTTCTGAGAATTCTATCTCAAAAGGTGTATTATTCTGTTCGTTTTTCTGTGTACTGAACTCAGCAATAATGTCTAAACATGCATTGATTTCAGCATCTACATCCATCATTTCATATTGATTATATCGTTCAACACGATTTGGATGACCAGTATAAACTTCTGGTAAACGACTTTGATAGTTCTTATAACCAAAGTCTGTATTGTTATAACCACCTGATGGGGTTACTTGACTATTCCAGGCACCACGATTACTGTTTGCACCTGAGATAGGACTGACTGCACCGGTTAGATTTGGGGCTTGGAAACGCTTTTTATATGACATAGTTATATATTTATCATTAAGCCCGTGTATAGGTTAATAATTCATCAGATATGTTATTAGACTTGTCTTGTAATGCTATTAATGTATCAAATTTAGTAATCATCCGATTGAACAAATCTTCCATTTGCTTAGGATCACTACTAGATGAACTTGTAGTTTGGTTAGATTTGTTATAATCTGATAAACCCATTTGATCCATCAGTTCTTGTTTGTATTTTTCAATACTTGACTTCTCTACCTCTTTTAGTAGACCTTGTAATTTTGGTTCAGGCCAAACACTTTCATTTTTACCATGCAATTCAACTGGATAACCTGATGTTGGACCAGTAAACAGCCCACCTTCTCTAGCAACTTCTAAGTGAAAATGTCCACCAGTAGTACTATCACCTTTGTCAGCAAAGAACTCATCTCTAACTACATTAGCACCTAAATCTTTTAACTTTTCTTTCATTAGTGCCGCTTCATCAACACTCTTCGGTGGTTTGCCGGGAACGAAATCTAATGCTCTTCCTACCGTGTGCTTACTATTTGGTCTATTATTTTTATGGAATGCATCGTTCAATGCAGTAAATGTTGCACCTGGAAATTCTTTTTGTACCATTTCAGCTAATGCAAGTAACTTAGGATCTGCTTCTCCGCCTCCTGTATTTTCTCCTTTATTTTTAAAATTAAGTTTGTTTAAAATTTCAGAAGAATCCACTGAGGCTGCTCGGGCGGCTAAGTTAGCTTGTGCCCCTGAACGTTGTTCAAATTTCTGTTGTGATACTTGATTACCTTTTTCATCAGTAGTAAAGGCTGTTCCTTTTGACGCACTTGAAGTTCGTTGTCTTGCTTCCTCTAATGTAGCATTACCAGCACCACCTTCAGCTTGAAAATTCTTTAATTTTTTCTCAGCTTCTTGTAGTCTTAAATCTTCTTTTGCAATCTGTTCTTGTAATGCTTGTAATTTTTGTTGTTTTAAAGCATTTAATTTTTGTAAGTCAATTGTGCCATCTTGTTTGACTGCTTGTTTCTTTAATTCTTCTAATCGTGCAACTTCTTGTCTAGCAATTAAATTTTTCTCCATCATTGCAGAGTCTTGTACATTACCTTCAACGTCTTGGTAATTATTAGTTTCAGCTACAGTTTTCTTAAGTGCTGCCAATTTAGATTCAAATATTTTACCTGTAGCATCACCTTCAAGTTCTGCATACTGTTTTTTAACCCTAGCAATTTCTTCCTCGGTCGCAGCCTTATCTTTTAGTGCGGCTGTTTGATCCTGTTTAAAATCATCTTGGTCTTTGAACATGTCAGCATAATTAGTTTTCTTATTAAAGACTTTATCCATTACCCAATCAACTAATTTTGCTAGAGTTTTAGCAAACTTAAACATGATATCATTTAACTTTTGGAACATGCCAACAGTTACGTTACCTATTTCCCATATAGCTTTATCAGCCGCTATACGCATAACTCTTTGTTTTTGTTCAATTTCAACGTTTTCTTGCAGTCTATCACCGGCTATTTTTGTCTTGTCTCCTAATGTTTTGTTTACATCTTCGTACTTCTTGTTAGCATTAGCATATGCTCCGGTAACCAATCCCATAGAACCTGTCATATCTTTCAGGCCATCACCTGAAATTTTATAAGCTGGGCCAAGCGCATCCATATTTCTCGATACTGCTTGACTTACACCAACAACCATTTGACCTGATGTAATTTGACCATCAATAACAGCTTGCAGTTGTTTATACCCCTGACCTAATGTTGCTCTTTCGCTACGTGCGCTAGCTTCACCAACAATTGCACCCTTATTAGCAACTTGTTCCATCAAATCAGCGGCAGCTTCTGAACCGAAAGTTTGAGAGAACGCAGCCATACCCATTCTTGCTCTTTCGGCAGCTTCGTGTCCTTGAGTAGCTTCAATCTCACGTAATGTCATTGCCCAACGTGCGTCTTTCTGCTGTTGGTCTAGTATCTTTTGTGCTTCGTCACGACTCATACCTGTAACTTCTTGTAACTCACGCAGAGTTTTCATGTAGTTTACAGATTCACCGCGTAACTGTTCAGTAGTTTTACCTTGTGTTAATCCTAACCTTGACTGTCTTGCAATATAATCGGCAGTTGCTTCACGCATCGTGTCAGTACTATACCCTAAACGATTTAATTGCATTTCGGTTTTGCTACCGACACCAATCATTCCCTCAAATACTTTGATAAACTTATCTTTACCAGCAGTAACACTACCACCAAAAGCCGCAAGGTCTGGTGTTACTTTTCCAATCATCTGACCAAACTTTTCAGCTTCCCCAGATGTTAATCCTACTCTATGTAAATCAGTATTAAGTTTTTCTAAACTACCACTAACAGAACCTGTTTCAGCCAGATCCCTGTATGCTTTCATCATTACATCATTTTGCTTTAAGCTAGCTCCTGCTAACTGGCCAAATAATTTTATGACTGTACCAACTACTAATCCCAAAGGCCCAAATGACGCAAGCATTGTTTGAGCCGCTGTACCTGCAGCGTCGGCAGCGCCTGAAACTGCTCCTGAAAACTTTCCTAGACCCTGTTGCCCACTAAGTGGATCCATTGCTTTAGTTAAACTAACAACTGAATTACCTAACTGCTGTGCAGCCTGCTTCATTCCGTTCTTTAACTCATCACCTGCCTCACGCTGTGCATCGGCAAAGGGACCGAATCCTTGACGGGTAGTGTCAACCTGGGACGCTAATCTTGCTAGCGATTGAGCAAACTGTTCCATTTGCTCTTGTGTCATTGGATTATTTGTAGCCATATTTTTGAGTTATAAATACTTTCGGTACTAATTGTATTTAGTATTCATAATCTTACCATTTTTTTAGGAACCCAAATGACTCAAGATAATCCATTACGACAATTCTTTCGCCGCCCAGCATTGTATTTAAAACTACCAAGCGGGGGTGTAGGATATAGTGAAGGTGCTATTGAATTCCCCGAGAGCGGAGAATTACCAATATACCCAATGTCTGCTATTGATGAGATAACAAGCAGAACTCCTGATGCACTTTTCAATGGGGTAGCAGTAACAGAAATCATCAAAAGTTGTGTTCCATCAATCAAAAGACCCTGGGAATTACTGAACATTGATTTAGATCCAATATTAGTTGCTATTAAAATTGCTACTAATGGTCAATTAATGGAGATTGATTCTACTTGTCCAGAATGTAAGGAAGAAAGTAAGTTTGATGTTAACCTGTCAGGATTGTTGGGAACTTTTACACCTGGTGACTATAACACTCCAGTGACAATAGGTGAGTTAAAAATTAAATTTAGACCTCTGACGTATAAAGAAGTTAGTAAAGCAAATGAAAAGCAATTTGAGATTCAACGTACTCTATTGGATATAGACAGAATTGAAGATGTTGATTTAAAGAATACAAAAACAAGTCAATTAATAGCAAGCATTAATGACCTCACTACTGAATTGTTGATAGAAACCATTGAGTATATCAAAACCCCAGATGCAACAGTTTTTGATAAAGAATTTATAAATGAATTCCTACAACAATGTGATAAAAATACTCATAACTTTATCAAAGAAAAGAATATTGAATTGCGTAAAACAACGGAACTAAAACCTTTAGATATTACATGTAGTCATTGCAGTCACACACATCAACAATCACTAAACATCAATATATCTGATTTTTTCGACTAAGGCTTCTTCTCCTTGGTTCCGAGGGGATTAAGCGAATGATAGATGGTATGGAACAGGAGTGCTCTGATATAAGAAAAGGAGCACTTAAAATGTCATGGTATATGAGGGGAGGAGCATCCTATGAGGATATACTCAATATGAGCAATGACGAAAGAAATGCCATAACTGCTATTATTGAAAGTAACTTAGAAACTACAAAGAATACGAAATTGCCATTCTTTTAAACGGAAAGGTTCATTTATCAAGTTGTTGTTTCTTATGGAGAAGAACTTCGTTCTTCTAAGAACTCGTTATCACTCGTTCTTGGTTGTACTCTTATCTATTCTTAATTATTGTTTTTATCTAATTACTCATCGGATATATCATGCCGATTAGAAGCCATGGTAGTGCTATTTAAGCACTACCAATGGTGACATGCCATGACCGTCATCCTTGCCATCTTTACCCGAACAATCAACGTTTTTATGTTATTGTTCGCCACCGGTTGCCCTGTAGGGTTTATTGGTCTGTAGTTGAATTACGCACTCTAGTGTTTCATTCTGCAACGCATGTTCTATAGCATCAAAATGGAGTAGCTATAGACTCATTGAAGGTTCGCTTTGACGAGAGCCTTCTCGGTGTTCCATGTTATTGCTAACATGCATACTCCAGAATCTGACGGCACAGCACAATCTGTACAATCTCAAGGAGGACTGACAACTCAGCCGACTAATTGTTTATGAAATTCGTTTATATTTGTATTAAGAGTTGACGTGGTGTCGATTGTTGTGCTTGAATATGTTTTTACTAATTCTGCATTGTTTTGAAAAAAGCTAGAATGTTCCATGATGACCCAGTCGCCGTGTGTAGGACTACTATATAAAAGACAATTATCTGCTTTCCATGTTAGTTTACCTTGTACAGCGACATATTGACCTTTACGATTAAACTTCATAAAAAGAATATTTAAATCGTCAGTATCTTCTACATCAAGTAATTGTGCTAACCACGAATCAAGTTGTTTGCATTCACCTGTTAGTACCAGATGAAACGGAAAGTCAGCGTAACTTTTCGCTTCGGCATTGAAATGTTTCCAATCATCAGGTGGTATGATATCACCTTTGAATGATTTAACTTGATTCTCACTTAGATATTCTTTTCGGTGATTGTTTGTCCCACCTATAAATGCACCGCTATGTGCTGCCCGAACAAAAGAGGCATTGTATGTTTTAGATAAAAAATTAGCAACTTCACGCTCAAATGCGTTACCTTTATTCTTACTTTTTGATCCACTCATTTAATGCCTCTTTGTATAAATTAATATCTTTGTGTATTCTACTTATCAAGTCAATGCTACAATTGAATTTTTTAGCTATCGTAGTTAATGTACCGTGCTGTATCAAATTACTTTCTAATTCGTGTATAATGTTTGCTTTTAATTCTGGATTAGTACGCCTAATACTAGCAAGAATATAATTTTTTCTTTGAGTATCCGACCGAGTTAGGCCTTTGGTTTTTGCGACCCTAGCGGAAACATGATTCTCACTCTGTTTAATACCCTTGCGTTGCTTAGACCATAATTTTCTAGTATCATCCGATGGGATCCAACCTGCATTACTTAAGTCCCCACCTTCAGAATAATTTGTCAAACACCCGTCTCCTTTAATAATTCTACCAAATTCTGAAATTAGTATTTTTTCTTTTTCTAACGCATCTTTTTCTGAGTCATACTCTGCTACTACAGTAACTATTGGTTTTAAACCAATATCTTTAATTTCTTTAAGAAACTTGCGTTTTAATCCATTACCCGTTTGATTTATATTGATAGTTGCTGTCATTCTTCTTTTGACACCTTTACCTATATAAAATGGTGTATTATTTCTAGGGTCATACAAAATGTATACATACCACATGTTAAATCCTTTATAAAACTTACATATTTATTTATCTTTTAATGTAAGTTTTATACGAATTACACCATATCAGATGCGCTTGAATAAGAAGTAAAGCCTCCCTCCTTAACTACTTTTAGCACACTAGGAACACGCCCTGCTAATTCTTCTCTATGACTTACAAGCCAAATTGATTTCTGTCTCTTACGTGACATATCTTTGAGAATAGCAATAGCGTTTTCAACACCCATTGTATCTAGCCCGCTGTCAATCAATTCGTCAATGAATAGTGTATTGATTGGTGCATATAAGTTCTCCCAAACATCACGGAAAGCAAAACTTAAGCCAAGAATCAATCTGTTACGTTCACCACGACTTAAGTTATCAAAATCAAGTTCACGACCCAACTCTGTAATCTCAACGTTCAAATCATTCTGAAAGATAACCTGATGCGGTAAACCAATCTTGTCTAAGTAATGCGTCAACCGACTATTCAAATAACTCAAATTTTGGTCAATGATTTTCTTACGAACAAAGCTATCTTTGCTAGTTAGAATATCTAATAGAAACTTTTGATGTTCCATAGTCTTTGTTAGTTTGTTGATTGCTTCAAAGTCAATTGCTTGTAACGCATTTGACTCCATCTCAACTACTTGTTCAGCATATGGATCAGACTCAACTGCTTTTGTTTCAATCTGTTGTAATAACCCAGATACTTTACTACGATGTTCAATCGCTTGCGTTTCTGTATCATAATGAGTGACTGGCATAACACCAATCTCAACTGGTTTATATTCTGCTAGTTGTTCAGCATATGGATCAACTTCTTTTTCTTTTTCAAGTATTTTTGTGCGAATATTTTCTGCATCGCTACCATGACGAATCGCTTCTGCTTCTGTCTTGTAATGTGTCTTGGGTTTATCACCCAATACAATGTCCTTGTCACTCAATTCTTTAAGTTGATTCAACAACGTAGTGACATGAAACTGTGCATCTTCCAACATCTTTTCTTTGTCAGCCAACACCTTAGAATGTTGTTCATCATGGAAGTCTTGCCCGCAAGCATAGCATTGATGTGCTAACAGTTTTAAAATTTCAACATTTAATTTCTCAATTAACTTGTTTTCTTTTTCAATGTCCTTATCGATTCTTGCAACTTCTTTGTCTCTGTCTGCAATTTCTTTTAACTTGTTGTTATATTCAGCCAAAGCACGATGTGCTAATATTTCTTGTACGATATCAATTTGGCTCATCTTGATACCGTTTTTCTCTAAATCGTATATGTCTTTTTCTTGCTTTTGTTTCCAAGCAGTTTGTCTAGCCAATAATGAATTGTATGCATCTTGTTGCTTTTTCTTCTCATTCCAAATGACTAATTCTTTGTGCGCTAATAATTCAACTTCAATGTCAATCTTGCCTAGTTCATCATACTGTGCAACTAGGTATGCTAAGTCACTTTCGTGTTTCTTTTGCCAAAGACCTTGTCTGCGTTTCAAACTTTCAATCTGTTCTTTTACTCGCTTATTGGCTTCTTCAATAGCTTTGACTTTGAATTCTTCACCTTGAATACTATCTTTGGTATCTTTTAACAGTACCTTAATTGTCTCTGCTTTCTCAGATAGTAATGTGATACCCAATAACTGTTCAATGATTTCACGTTGTTCGTTTGCTTTAAGTGCTAAGAACGGTTCGCTATATGTATTCAATGCTACGATATGGCGGAACATGCTACTAGACATACACAGAACTTTTTCAATTGCTATCTGTGTTTCTTTGTTCTCACCCTGTGCATCGTCTGTACCTTTTTGTAAATCACTGTTTACATAAAATCTCAATAGGTTTGGCTTACGACCACGCTCAATCTTGTAGTCAATACCATTTACACTAAACTCAAGTGTGACTAACATGCCCTTTCCATTTGTACGATTAACTAAATTATCTTTTCTAATTGAGTTAATGGGCACACCAAACAATGCATAGCTTAGACCTTGAATAAGACTAGTCTTACCTGTACCATTACGAGCACCGTCACCACCTAAGTCTAAGTTCTCACCTAGAATAAGTGTTAAGTCTTGTCGGTTAAAGTCAACTGCTTGCGTGACTTGTCCGATCGATAGAAAGTTTCGTAGTGTAATGTTCTTTAATAATATCATTTTAATTTTCTAAAAAAACTGTCTTTGGATGATTTCTCTTCCTTCAATGTCCGTTCTATTATACCTTCTAATTTTAGTTTAACTTTAATCAAACTCTTTTGTTCACGTAAGCTACCTATATAGGAATGAGTATGAGTTAACTCAGATAAAGCAATACCCAGATGTTTGTTTACTTTAATCAATGATTCTAATTCTTTAACTTCTTTGGGTGACTTCATAGGTTGTTGTAAATCTCTAACAAAATTCGTTTGTCAAATGTGTTTGATTCAATACTGTTAATCTGGTCAATAACGATTTGGTCTACACTTTCAAACTTCAAGCCACCGTTAGCCTGTTGTTCTACTTGTTCAACCTTCATAGGTATCAATGCCATTTCACGTAGTTTATGTTCTGGAATAAGTGTCTCCCTGATGAAGTTTGCTTCTTCATAACTGATATCAATGTCAAGATGTACTCTAACATGACTGTCAGGTAATAGCAATCCTTTAGGATTTTCTAATATATCACTGAGTTTATAAACTCTATACATGGGTTGATTTGGCCAACTACGAAACTCTGGGTCTTTACCCCATTCTAATATCATCATACCACGTGCATCATCACCTGCATCTGCGTAGTTATGTGGGAAAGCATTGCCTGTATACCAAACGTTTTTCTTTGCTTGTCGTTTGTGAAAGTGACCACTGAATACAGTATCAAAACCTGTCATGTGTTCAGCACTAATCTCACCGTGATCGGGCATCTCTACCATAGCATTCATGTAGAAGTTTGGTAGTTCAAAATGACCAAACATATATTTGCCACTTAGTTTTTGAATCTTTTTATAATCATCTTGTACAAGCCAGGGTGCAATAACAACATCATCTCTAACAAACCAATCATTGACAATAGTGACGTTAGGTAAATGTCTAGCCCACTCTACACTATGAATGTCTCGCTTGTCTCTGTAATAAAGGTCATGATTACCTGGTATAAAATATACTTGGTCAAATGCCTTATTGAGTTTTTCTAATGCTTGCAAACCAAACTGCAATGTATGAATGTTAATGCTTGCACGATGATGGTTATAATCGCCCAAGAAGAAACAAGTCTCGCAGTTTTCTTTCTTTGCCTCAGCAATGAACCAATCTACAAAATTGGAACAGTCTTGATTGTGTTGTAAGCTGTTGCTCTTTAAACCGAAGTGAATGTCAGTAAAGGTTGCGGCTTTCTTAAAAAGGTTAGTCATCTATTGATTATATAGGAGATGGTGTCGCAAAGCAACACCGTCGGTTAAATTATTCTTCGTACATTGTGGAACTAGAACTTTGTCTAGACCACGATGGATTAAGACCATTGATTTCTAAAATGTCATCCCGTATGTTTTGATTACGCTTTTCTGTGTTCAGTACACGGCAAAAGCTATTAGTAATAGCGGCTGTATAGTAAGCGAATGGGTTGGCACTTTTGGCTTCATTGAATCTTAGTCCAACATATGTAAGTTGAAGAATGGCACTGTTACGCATTTCATCATTGTATGTGTATCCCCGCCAATTGAACTTCATAGCGTATTTTTCACACATCATAATGTACATACGTGCAAGTTTGTTTGTGATGTTACCGTGATCCTTACCAAACTCTCCGTTTACCAAATCACCTTTCCAATGACTTTTTCCGATACATTTGAAAGTATTTGTCTTATCAACACGGAAGTGCTGGAAGGGAGGGAAGTTAACTTTAACATGTACCATATCGTCAATTTCTGCTTTGGTAACAATATCTTCTAGTTCAGCAAACAACTCATCAGTTTCGTCCTCAAACTCAAAGATATCTTTGGCTGATTTCTTTTTATCTGATTTTCTGGGTTGCTTGGGTGCAACCGGAACATGATCCCAAGTCATTACACGAAATACTAAATCAGTGACTGGGATACTTGCTGGGTCAGTAGTTCCTTTCCCTAGTTCTTGTTCTAAGTCAATTCGTATTGCCCTAGTTTCTCGGGCTAGTTGAATATTCTCTGGTTTTAACGCATACTCTAAACTTTTTTCAATAGACTCTGTGGGCATGTCCACGATGAAATCGTATCTATGATCCTCGGGGGTTAAGAATGTACAGTATGAGTTTTTACTTGAATGAATCTCTTTTAAAATATCCTTATTATTAAGATAATTTACAGGTTTTTTGACAGCTATAGACATAAATCTCCGTTGTTATGATGTACTCATTGTAACACATTAGTTGCAGAAATGCAACAATTTGAGAGTGGAAAAGGTAAAAATACCACTTTTTGATAGCGATAAATATATTTAGTAAAGGTACATATATGGCTACAGGTTCACCAACAGCAACAAATCCATACGCAGGAGCAGGTGCAGCCGCACCTGAACAACCAGTAGTAGAGCAGACAACTACAAATACAAATCTAACAAAAAATCCATACGCAGGTGCAGGTGCGGCTGCGCCAGCACAACCAGTATTAGAAGAAACAACAACAAGTGCAAATCTAACAAAAAATCCATACGCAGGTGCAGGTGCGGCTGCGCCAGCACAATCAATAGTTGAACCTACTACCGCTTCTGAAGCACCGTTATTAACCCCAGCAGAATCTATTGCCAAAGCACAGAAACAACCTGAAGCAGTTGACCCCGCTGTTGCAGCCGCAAACTTTAATTCTGCAACTAATCAAGGTATACTTAGCGCAATTGCACCAGCAAGCCAAAATGAAAGTGCGGCTGAGTCAGCTAGATTAGCGAGAGCAGGTAATACAGGTGTAACGGCACCACCATCTACGGTAAATTTACCACCTGAAATTAAATTTACCAAAGCTGAAGATTGGAGAGTTAGACTAACATTAGCACCTGGATCAAAATATTTCTACAATGCTGAAGACCCTGGTATTTTAGAACCATTGATTGCAACAAACGGTGTTATATTCCCATATTCGCCTACTATTCAAATGGGATATAAGGCTAACTACGAAACAACTGACGTAACTCATAGCAACTATAAATTACATTTTTATAAAAATAGCAGTGTAGAAGATGTGAGTATAACAGCAGAATTTACTGCTCAGGATACAGTGGAAGCAAATTATTTACTAGCAGTATTGCATTTCTTTAAAACTGCTACAAAAATGTTTTATGGACAAGATGTTGAACCTAAACCCGGAACACCCCCGCCGTTGTTATACCTAAGTGGGTTTGGAGCATATCAATATGACAACCATCCTTTAGTATTAACCAGCTTCTCATATACTTTGCCTAATGACGTTGATTATATCAGAGCAGGTGTATCAGATACATGGGCAGGTTCATCAATTTCTACATTGACTGGAAGTACTTCTGCTAAAGCACCAACAAATCCTATAACAGGATTTATCAATAAGATTTTCAGAGTTAAAAGTAATGGTTTACAACCCGGAGGACAAAAACCAGCACCAACGTTTAAGTCATTGTCTAATAAACAAGCAACATATGTGCCTTCTAAGTTACAAATTTCATTGACACTAGCCCCAATGATAACACGTAGAGACATTAGTCAGAATTTTAGTCTACAAAAATATGCAACCGGTGAGTTGTTGCAAGGGTCAAAACGTCAAGGTGGAGGTATTTGGTAATGAGTTACCCACAAACAAGTCCGTATTATCTAACTAACACATACAATAATGAGTTTTTAGATGTAATGATAAACAGAACAATTCCAATGAATGGTGATGACTCATATTGGGAAATAACTCAAACATATCACATGCGTCCTGATTTGTTAGCGTATGACTTATATGATGATAGTAGACTATGGTGGGTTTTTGCACAAAGAAATCCCAATAGATTGAAAGATCCTGTGTTTGATTTTGTTGCTGGAACTGGAATTTATATTCCTCAATTAGCTATATTAAAAACTGCGTTAGGTTTATAAGATGGCTGTCTCATACGACCAATATACACAAGCACAAGCTGATGTAAATCTCTTGCAGGGTAGAGTAACAGGGTACCAAATTAAAGTTTTAGAAATTCAAAGAGACATACAAACAATACAGGCTGATTTAGCAAGTCCCAATCCAAAATATACTGAAAAAACTTTAGCAAACGCACAAAAAGCATTGGCAACTGCTCAGGGTAATTTAGATACAGCTAACAGTGAGTTATCCGCCGCACAAGCAATTGTCAATGATTATTGGAATGGAACAAATAAAGCAGCCGAAGAAAAAGAAAAAACAGAGGCTGCAAAAAACACTCCACCTCCTCCTGCAAATGCCGCAGAACCCACAAAAGCATCACCTACGATTGCAGATAGTGACAAACTAGGCGACAGTAAACCGGCTCCTGCAACCAAAACTACAACAACAAGTGAAGCACCTAATTCCGGCACTACAATTGCCGGTAAAGCAGGTAGTAATGAAATTGCAAATAATACCACTAAACTTGGATTAAGAGATTACAACCCACTTTCAAAATTTAGTAGCTATACTTACAATATCAGTTTGTATGTGATGAACCCTGATGCATATAATAGATACATGGATGGGGATAAGGGTGCAATTAAAGATTTTAAATTAATAGTAAGAAGTGGAGGATCCAATCTAGACAGTGAAACTAGAGCAAAGGGATTTGATTTAGATTTGTATATTGATGATTTACAAATTAAAACTCCAATAACTTCAAAAATGGCAGGGGCACCTACGGCATCTAATAAAGAATATAAGTTCAAAATCTACGAACCGTATGGATTTAGTTTTACACATAAATTAGCAAATGCGTTAAACGAACCTATCCCTGACATAACTAAAACTAAAGGTATATTTTTCTTATTGATTAAGTTTTATGGATATGATGCAAATGGTCAAATTGTATACGGTCGTGATATACCCGGTACATCTAATAACAACTCTGATCCACAGTCTGTTTTTGAAAGAGGATTTGCAATTGCATTCAAAAGTTTGAACTTTAAATTAGAAAATAAATTAGTGGTCTATGATATAGTTGCACAAGACCAAGTGGTGAACGTTGGATTGGGAGTTGCAAAAGCTATTATTAATGGAAACAAAGAGATTGCCGGTACAACAATTGAAGAAATATTATTAGGAAATGCGGCAAATAAATCAGTTAAGGGGTTAGTTGATATATTAAACAATGATGAAAAAGCTCAACGAACATCAAAAAATCCGCAAATTGAAGTAGAGAATGAATATGAAATTATTATCAGTAGTGATGAAATAAAAAATTCATTAATGGTTCCCGGAGATTTGATTAATAAAGAAAAGACTCCCTTTATTCCAGTGACCTCAACTGACAATGTAAATGAACGTACTGCGTTTAGAAATCAATTAGGTTCAATACAGAAAAAAATCAGACAGCTTTCTATCACTAGCGGAATGCATATTCTTAAAGTTATAGATTTAGTTATATCACAAAGTGATTATATTAAAAAAGCATTAAATTCAATAGACAACGAACAAGATGATACTAATGTTCCTAATCCTAACCCAAAAAATATTAGTTGGTTTAATGTTATCCCTTTTGTAAAAGTGTTAACTTCAGGGTCAGGACCAAATGGTAGAGATGCTATAACAAAAAACTTTGCTCACCGTATCACATACATAATTAACAAATATGAGATACCTTATATCAGATCGGTGTATGCAAGTAAGACAATGCGTTATTATGGTCCTCATAAAAGATACAACTATTGGTATACAGGTCAAAATTCTGAAATACTAAGTTATGAAGTTACATTCAATCATTTATATCAAAACGATATGGCAAAAACAAGTGATGGTAAAGTTGATAATAGTAAATCACAAGATGTAACTGCATCTGCTAAATCAGGCATCAATGCAGACACTACTGGTACAGCTCCCGGTTCAAATGATATCCCTGCTACTATTAAGTCATGGTTATATTCACCGGGTGATATACAAAAATTTCAATTGAAAATTTTAGGTGATCCAGATTATTTAATGCCAACTTATTCAATGAGAGACATAGAAGCGGCAAGAAATTTTTATGGTCCCGACTTTACAATAGATCCTAGTCAAGGTCAAGTTTTTATTGAAATTGACTTTAATCAAGTAGAAGATTACGAAAGTGGAACAGGTTTACTTAAGCCAAATCATGATATTTTCTTTTCTAACTACCCTAGTGATTTAAACATAAAAGGGATAGTGTACATGATAAATGAAGTGAATAGTTCATTTAGTAAAGGTAGATTCGAACAAACTATAACTGGAAGTCTTCCTGAATTTGCTACCAGTGATAAACGAACACAAAGAAAACCAGATGAAAATTATAGTAATGAAGGTAGAAATTCTATAAGAAATAAACCAGCAGTAACAAAAAAAGACAATTCTAGTCAAAAAACTGATTCTCTTGCTAATGCGTCTAGAAGAAACGCGGCTGCGTATAGAGCAGCCAACCCACCAAAAGCTAATCCGGTGACAAAAGTAGCAGATGACGATGCCACTAAGGGAAATTCTAAAGCGGCGCCAAAATCAGATACTACGTTACGTGACCAATACAGACAGTTCAATCCAAGTTATAAGAACGGTACAAAAAATCCACCAAACCCAGTAAAGTTATTTTAAATTATGAGCGATAATATAGTAAAAACTTCAGGCACTACCAAGAACTATAAAGATGATAGAGGTGGTGCCGCCCTTATACCTAGTGCAGTTATTGGAATTGTTAAACATAACATTGATGACAAGCGATCAGGTATGATAAAAGTATACTTGCAACGATTAGATGCAGGAGATGAAAATAACCCAGACAATTGGACACCTGCACGATATCTTAGCCCTTTCTTTGGAACAACACCTAATACAAGTAGTCCGACAAATAACGGTTCTTTTAAAGGTAATCCGCAGAGTTATGGAATGTGGTTTACTCCTCCTGATTTAAATACAGAAGTAGTTTGTATTTGCATGAATGGAGATATCAATAGTACATATTATATCGGGAGTATTCCAAAAATAGGACTGATGCATATGGTTCCTGCGATAGGATCTAGTGATAACATCATTGCAAATGCAGGAGAATCAGATAGCTACGGTGGTGCAACAAGATTGCCAGTTGGTGAAATTAATAATGCTAATAAAGCCCAAGATAACAATTCTGTTCTTATTGACCAACCAAGACCAGTGCATAGTTTTCAAGCGGCAATATTAAACAAACAAGGATTGATACGTGATCCTGATAGAGGAACAATTAGTAGTAGCAGTAGTCGTGAAAGTCCAAGTAAAGTATTTGGAATAAGCACTCCAGGAAGAGCAATATATGAAGGTGGTTATGGTGGTGCAGGACAAAAAACTATTGCTGAAGCAGTAAAAGATCCTAACATCCCTGATAAAAATTTCAAAGTTGTAGGACGTATTGGTGGACATTCACTGGTCATGGATGACGGGGACTTACAGGGTAAAGACCAGTTATTTAGATTGAGAACTGCCCAAGGTCATATGATTATGATGAATGACACCATCCAATCATTATTCATAATTCATGCTAATGGACAAAGTTATATTGAGATGGGTAAAGAGGGTACAATCGATATGTACTCTACAAACAGTGTTAACATTAGAACTCAAGGCGATTTGAATTTACATGCAGATAATAATATCAACATCAACGCTAAAAAAGATTTAAACATCTCTGCTGAAAACATCAAAATGGAAAGTTCAATGGAAACAACACAGTTTTCAGGAACTACATTCACACAACAAACTAAAGGCAATCATACTGTAAAAGTTGACGGTGGCATGAGTTTTGCAAGCAAAGGTGATAGTAGTATTAAGAGTGGCGGTACAAATTATCTTAATGGCGGACCAAATATTAAATTGAATACTGGATCTAGTCCGCTTGTACCGGGAGATGTTAAAGCCATACCAAAAGTCGCACATACTGATACACTGTTTGATGATAAAAAAGGATATGCGGCTGCACCTGCAACATTACTTAGTGTTACTAGTCGAGCACCTGCACATAGCCCGTGGGCAAGTGCTAATCAAGGTGTAAATGTAAAAACTACATCTAGTGCTTCAGCTACTCTTCCGGCAGCACCTAGCCCTGCAGTTCAAGCGGCAAATAATGCAGCCAGTCCAAATCCATCGGCTTCAACAACACCCGCAGTTGCCGCTACCGTTCCACCAGTACAAAATAAAGGTACAATTGATAATAGTTCAAAGGGTGCAATGGTATCTCAAGTGGCAGTCAACGCATCAACTGGACCTGCAAAGGATGCTGTTGCTTCCGGAGCCGCAATTACTTCTGAAGAGGGAGCCAAATCACTTGCTGTAGGCCCATTGGGAATAACACCTGCACAAATGGAAAGTCAAGGTATGATTAAACCGGGTACTGCTCAGGTAGTTGCAGCCGCAGTGACTTCTGGTAAATCTATAACAGAAGCACTACCTAAAAATTTCTTTACAGGTAAGAACGGTGTAGGTTCAGTAAATGATTTAGTTAATAATGTACCGGCACAGTTGAGTGCAGTATCTGAGTCAATTGACAAAGCACAATCAGGATTAGTAAGTAGTGGAGTTCTCACTGGAAAAGAAAGTCCAACTCAAACAGGTGGTTTGATTTTAAGTGCAGTAACTCTTGGGGTAGACAAGACAGCATCATTTGTTAAGTCAGCAGTTAGCGGAACTACATTACCAGAAGCACCGGCAGGAGTATCAGTTCAAAATCCATTTGCTACTGCTGGGAGAAGTATTACTCCCCCTACGTTAACTGCAACGGACACAGCTAAAGCTAAAGACTTGGTAGCCGGTGGTAATAAAGCAACTCAAATGGCCGACCAAACAACAGGTCCATTGAGTTCAGTTCAATTGACTGATAAGTTAAAAAGTGCAGCCGCAAGTGCATTTGCCGCAATTACCAAAGCATTCAAACCTTTAGCTCCGGGTGTGCCACAAAATTTAACTGCTATAAAAGCACAAGCTACTGAAGAAAAAATTAAAGAAGAAACAGCAACATCAGTAGCGACACAAAATGATCCTAACTTTAAACCGGCATTTGTTAAGGATCCTGTTACAGGTAGAGATGTTAGAAACTTTAGTGATGCAGAATTAGCACAGATGAAGAAAAATAATGGTGATTTGAATGCATCTTTAACCAATGGCTTGGGTCTTCAAGCAGGTGGTTCATTAAGAACAACAATAGAGGGTGTGGGTACTCAATTAAAAGGATCGTTATCTAATACAACAGATCCTAAAACATTAATGGCTGCAGGACCGGCAGCAATTGCTGTTGCAGGCACACAACTTTTTGGTAGTGATGCCGGAGGTATTGATGGATTGCCCGGTGGAATGTCATCGGTATCTAATATGGTCAACTTAGGGGACAATGCCAAAGCTGTTATGGGAACAGATGTATCATCCGCTAATTCATTATTAACTGGGCTCAATATTCCAGGCAAGCCAAATATTCCAGGAGCTTCACCGCTGACTGGTGCTATCAGTGCTATCAAACAAAATTCTAATAGTGGTGTGAGTACGTTAAAAGATAAATTACAAGGTGGCAACGATAGTATAAAAAATCTTGCATCCAGTGAATTAAGTTCAGCAGACAATGCAAAATTAGCTGGAGCAATTAATAGCGTAAGTGGTTCTACTGAAGTTAAATTACCAACTGTGGCGTCAGATACATTTGACTTTGGTCCGCAACTTGCACAGGCATCATCATTGCTAGGAGATAGTAAAATACCAGGAGTAAGTTTTGGTGCTATTCCTGCTAGTGCATTTAAGATGCCTACAGCCGCACAAGCTAAAGAATATGATAAATTAAAAGCAGAGTTAAAAATACAAGAAGATTTGCAATGGGATTTGCGTAAGAAATATTTTGATGCTAAAACTAAAAAAGGTGCAGACGCATCAGAAACAATTGCGGCACAAACTGCTTGGCAAGATTGTGTTAAGAAAATAGATGAAATTAAAGGTCAAATGTACGCAAATACAACCGGTAATCCTCCCCCTGCCCCCGGAACTAGTCCGTCAGCACCCACTGATGTTAATCAAAATTTAACAGCCGCATTGGGAATGCAAAAGGGTGGATCAGGTCAAGCCGCAGTAGAAAACATTGGATCAACATTTAAAAACTCACTAGGTATTTAAAAGATAGGAAAAATTATGGCAACTTATATAGGTTTTAGTACACTACACACAGCACAAGTGAGAAAAGCACTTAATTATAGTCCTGACGGTTCACCGTCAATAAATCCCCCTCTAAAATCTAAAAACAAATTTAGAACGTTAGATGAAGAATTAGTTATACGAGATTTGATTAATGCATTCAACATCAATCAAGGTGAAAAGCCAGGTAAACCAGACTTTGGGACCACATTGTGGAGTTTTGTATTCGAGCCAAATACGTTAGACGTACAAATGGAATTACAGAAAGAAATAAACAGAATAGCATCGTATGATCCTAGACTTACCCTAGCTTCTATTCAGGCTACCCCATATGAAAATGGAATTAGGGTAGAGCTAGAGATGTACATTAAGCCCTTTAACAATCCTATCTCTCTTTCTATAATGTTAGACCAGAATACAAAAAAAGCATCTATGTCTTAAAATGGTGTTTTTTTGTGTGATAAATATATAAAAGAGATTAAATTATATGGCCACAAGTTCACGACAATCATCAATCTTTGGAGTAAATGATTGGAAATCAATCTACAAAACTTATAGTCAAGCAGATTTTCAAAGCTATGACTATGAAACCTTGCGTAAATCCTTTGTGGATTATCTACAAACAAGTTATCCTGAGACCTTTAATGACTATGTTGAATCCAGTGAATATGTAGCATTATTGGATGTAATGGCCTTCATGGGTCAAGCACTGGCTTTCCGTGATGATTTGAATACCCGTGAAAACTTTATTGACACAGCAGAACGCCGTGATAGTGTCATCAAACTTGCAAATCTAGTTGGATACAATCCAAAAAGAAATTTAACTGGTCAGGGTTATTTAAAGGTAACTGCTGTCCAAACCACAGAACAGGTGAAAGATGTCACTGGTTTAAACTTAAGTAACTTAACTATTTTATGGAATGATCCTGCAAATCCAAACTGGCAAGAACAATTTAATAGTATCATCAATGCCGCATTGATAGATGCACAGCGTATAGGTCGTCCAGGTAATAGCCAAGAAATTCTTGGTATTAAAACTGATGAGTATAGCATACGAATCCCTAATGGTGTATTACCAACCGCCCCTTTTAATGCAACAGTCAATGGTTCAGCAATGAATTTTGAATGCGTAAGCGTGACTAGTTTGAATGAAGAAAATATATACGAAGTACCACCGGGACCAAATGGGATATTTAATATATTGTATCGTAATGACAGATTAGGATACGGAAGTCCAAATACTGGATTTTATTTCTATTTTAAACAAGGTAGTTTGCAAACATACGATTTCAATATAAATGAACAAATTAGTAATCAACTAATTGATATTAACCTTCAAGGTATCAATAATGACGATACCTGGTTGTATAAAATTGAGTCTAATAATGACTTGACTAAGTGGTCTCAAGTTGAAAGTATCTATAAAAATATCAACAACACACAAATGCTTACTACCGATAAGAAACTATTCAGTGTAGTATCTAGATTCAATGACCAAGTAAGTTATACATTTGGAGATGGCATCTTTGGTGAAATTCCAATTGGTAATTTTAGAGCATATGTGAGAACAGGTAATGCACTGACTTATTCAATCAACCCAGATGAACTACAAGGCACTACTATTTCAATTAATTATGTTAGTCGTGTTGGTCGTGTTGAGACATTAAACATTTCATTAGAACTAACCTTACCAGTCAATACCGCACAAGCAAGAGAAACATTACAAGATATTAAGGAACGTGCACCACAACGTTACTATTCACAAAATCGTATGGTTAATGGAGAAGATTATAATAATTTTCCTTTTACTCTTTACCATAGTATAATCAAAAGTAAAGCACTTAACCGTAGTAGTGTAGGTGTTAGTAGAAGTTTCGACTTGTTAGACCCAAGTGCAAAATATTCAAGCACTAATGATTTTGCCGCTGACGGTGGATTATACTTAGATAGTAATGACGGCTATCTAACATTTACTGCCAACTCAAGCAATGACGTTGTTGCGTTTTTAACAGAAACACTGAATGCGGAACTAATCAATCATCGTTCACTTCAATACTACACACAACATTATACTAGATATAAGATTGATTCAACCACCGGTGATGGTAATGTACAATGGCATCAAAGTTCATTTAATGAGTTGGAATCTACTGGATATTTTTACAACAATGATGGCCCTTGCCCAATTGGTGTCTATGTCACCGGCAATCTAAGATTTGTTACAGAAGGTGCCCTTTTGCAACTTAAAGCACCAAGTGGATATTATTTTAATCAGTACAACAAATTAGTTGAGGGCTTACCAAGCACAGTAGATAGTTACTACATTTGGACTACTGTAAGTTCAGTAAGAGGTGATGGTAATAATAACGGTGAGGGTAATTTGGCTAATGGGTTTGGTCCAGTCGTATTAAACAATCCAATACAAACAGGTGTGGTTCTTGTATCAGTTATACCATCATTTACAAATATGTTACCCAATGATACAGTTAAAGATTGTATCACACAAATTTCACTAGGTCAAAGTTTTAGTCTAGTTTTTGATAATAGTTTGTTAGCAAATCAAACTCGCTGGAGTGTCAGTACATATACGGATAGTGCTTACTTTGTAAAATTTCAAAGTTTAGGTAATAATCAATATATGGTTACATACAGGTCTATTGCTTATTACTTTGGTAGTTCATCAAGCGTAAGATTTGCATTTACTAAAAACAAAGTAATATATGATCCAGCAACTGGTAAACTGTTACAAGATTTTATTAATATTTTAAAAGTTAACAGTTATCCTGATAGTAACTATCCATTCCCAACTGATACTAAGCTAAGTGTAGTTGGTCAACTAGTTGAAGCTGATGGATATGTAGATGATTATAGTGTTGAAGTAGCTAATACTGATCCAAATGTTTCTGGATTAGTAAAGGATCCTGATTTCTTCTATCATATTACCGGGTATAAAACAGGCACAACTAATACTCAAAATTTTGCTTTCTTTGAATTGATAACAGATAGTAATATGTTGACTAGATATCAGTTAGTTGAAGACAGGGTTGTAAACTATAACTATGGTACTAGAGCAGAAATAGCATTAGTAAGATATGAATATGCCCCTGGTCAATTGTTTTATGCATACAAAGAAAATATTTTTTATAAATCAACCTCTAGTCAAACAGTTAAAAACGTTGTTGAGTTAGTACAAATTAACACTTATGTTGCTAAGACTGGTCGTCAAGGATTGTCTTTCCAATATAGACATAACTCGCCTAATACAACTAGAATCGATCCTGCAACTACTAACATTATTGATATGTATGTTGTGACACAATCATACTATACACAATATTCAAATTGGATTAAAGACACAACTAATAAACTATCAGAACCCACACCGCCAACAATTAATGAATTGAATCTTGCTTATAGTAAAATCAATGATTACAAAATGTTAACAGACAGTATTATTTTGAATAGCGTTAAATTTAAACCATTATTTGGATCTAAAGCTGATCCTAAGTTAAGAGCAACACTTAAAGTAATCAAATCAAATTCAACTACTGCTAGTGACAGTGAAATACGCTCGTCCGTATTATCGGTTATTAATACTTATTTTGATATTACTAATTGGAACTTTGGTGACACATTCTACTTTACAGAATTAAGTGCGTATATTCATTCTATTATAGGTGATTTAATCAATTCAATCGTTTTAGTTCCAAAAGATCCATCAATGTCGTTTGGAGATTTATATGAGATACATAGTGCTCCATACGAAATATTTTTAAACGCGGCTCAGGCAACAGACATAATGGTAATATCAGCGTTAACTCCAGCAGAGTTACAAACAAGTTAAATTTAGGTAAACATAATGGCGACAACAGTTAGAACAATAGATTTCTTACCAGAAATTTTCAGAACAGACGTTAACGAACAATTTTTGGCAGCAACGCTTGACCATTTAGTTCAGCCACCAAAGTTCGATAGAGTTCAGGGATTTATAGGTAGTAAATTTGGTTATGGAGTAAGAGCCTCGGATTCGTATGTAGTTGAGCCTACTAAATTAAGAGCAGACTACCAACTTGAACCTGCAGTAATTTTTACTAAAACAGAAACATCTACTGCCATTGATGCAATTACATATCCTGAATTGATTGATGCAATCAATTTAGAAGGCGGTATTACTACTGACCACAATAAACTATTTACAAATGAATTTTATTCTTGGGATAGTTTTGTTGACCTAGATAAGGTTATGAACTATAGCCAGTACTACTGGCTACCTGAAGGACCTGATGAAGTTGTTGTATCAACTGACATAATCTACAAAAATGCAGAATATGATGTAACCTCAAACAATATTGAATATAAATTTACTTCTAAGCTAGTTAAACTAGAAACAGAAAATCCAACTCTTACTTTAGTTAGAGGTGGACAGTATAAATTTAACGTAGAACAAGCAACTAACTTTTGGATACAAACAGAACCAGGAGTAGATGGTGTAGAAAGATTAAGAAACAATGTAACAACTAGAGAAGTACTTGGTGTTACTGATAATGGTATTAGTTCAGGTACAATAGTATTTGATGTTCCTTTAGCTAATGCACAAGATTACGATTTATATCCAGGTAATATTCCTGTAGACTTAGTAACTACTAGAAAATTTAATGAGTTGCATGGCAAACTATTAAGCGAAATTAAAGACATTGATGGTGTAGCCGAACTAGATGGTAAAACAGTTTTATTTTATGGTACGGCTCCGGGGGTATCTGCATTCAGAGGAACTTTCTTTGACGGGGGTGAATTTGATGCTGATAACCCAGAAAATATAATACCAATTGACCTTGAAATTACGGAAGTAAGCCATTCTGGATCAACCTATGTGTTACATACAAGTTCAACTAGTCAACTTGTCCCTAATAATGTGATAACATTTTCCGGTGTAGCTTTTGGTAGTATTGATAAAGATAAGGTATATTATGTTGGAACAATTATTAGCCCTACTACTTTTACTATCAGTGAGGCTATCGACGGTTCAAATGTTACATTAACTGACGGAACAACAACTGTTAGTGGACCACTAATAGCAACTCTAAACAACGGTGGTTGGGAAGAAGGTATTATAACTAGACCTAATAATCAATTCTATACTATCACCCTTGTTGGAGATTCTTCAAACCCGGTTGTTTACTTAAAAGAATCAACTATTATCCCTAACGACCAAACCATCAACGTAAAATATGGTAACGCATATCTTTCACGTAGTTTTGTAAGAAATGCATATGGTGAAATTTTAATCATACCAATACAAACTGCTAGATCCGACATATTGTATTATCAAGATGGAAAAAACTCAACTCAAGTTGGAAAAATAGTATTAGTGGATAAGATAACAGATTTGAGTATTAACGTCAATGACATATTAGGTAAAAAAACATATACCAGCCCAACAGGGGTAAAATTTACAAATGGATTAAAAGTTAAATTCTTCGGTAATATTACTCCAGCAGAATATTTAAAAGATGCATACTACGTTGAGGGTGTTGGTACTAGCATTGTGTTACTACCTGTTAGTCAACAAATAATTCCGGAACCATTCAGTGAAGTAGAAACTTCTCCGTTAGATAACATTGCATTTGATACAGGGCCTTACGGTGGTGCAACACTGATTGCCACTACACCTGATTACTTAACAATCAATAGAAATAGCAATAGTAAAAATGCATGGAGTCGTAGTAATCGTTGGTTTCACATTGAAGTACTAAATCAAACTCTAGCACAAAATTCTAATGCGGCTTTAGTATTAAACGCCTTTGCTGATATCAATGCAAGAGCTAAAAGACCTATTTTAGAATTTTACTCAAACTTAAAATTATTCAATTCAGGTTCGATTGGCAGAGAACCTATTGATTTTATTAATTTTGGTGTTACTAATGCATTCTCACAAGTTGCAGGAACAACTGTCTTTCATCCCGATGGCAACAACACTGATTTGTTTGATGGTGCAAGAATTATATTTGCAAATGATACTGATGTTGAAGTAAGAAATAAAGTTTTTGTTGCATCATATTCATATGTTTCTGGATCATTAACTAAACCAGTCATAACTTTAACTAAGGCGTCTGACGGGGATATATTTTATAATACCCAAGTAATAATTCTAAAGGGTGAAACTTATCGTGGGCATAGTTTTTATTTTGATGGCTCTGTTTGGAAAGAAGCCCAATTCAAAAGTATCACTAATCAAGCACCTAAGTTTGACATATTTGATAGCAACGGTATAAGTTTTGGTGATACAGAATATTATCCTGCAAGTGATTTTGATGGATGCACGTTATTTGAATACTCCCTTGGTTCCGGTGGTGTAGATACCGTTTTACCTTTCCCTATCAACTATAGTTCTATTACTAATATCGGTGATATTGTTTTTAGTATTACTCTTAATAGCCAAACATTCAATTACTCATTTGATGGTAATTCTTTTACTAAAAACGTAAGTGAAGGGTATGTACACTCTTATCAATCTGGCATTGAGTATACAAGGTTAATAGGCTGGCAAACAGCTATTGAACCTAGTATTCAATATCAAGTATTTAATTTGATATATGAGGGTCGGGACATTGTATGTGACATATCAGTTAATAGTTCAGATAGTACAAATTGGCCAGTTATTTTTGTTTATGAGGATAACCAACGGATAACAGATTATGTATATGTTAAGGGAACTAACACAACAACTATTACATTGCTAACTCCTCCTGCAATTGGGTCACCGGTAGAGGTTTTGATTTATAGTGACCAAGTAAGTAAAACTGGGTATTATCAAATCCCTAGTAACTTTGACCACAATCCATTCAATGGACAATTATCACAAATTAACTTAGGTGATATTCGTGGTCATTTTAAGAGTATTTGTAACAATATTAATACCTTAACTGGATCAGCGTTTGGATCAAATAACTTTAGAGATTTAGGAAATCTTGTTCCATACGGTACACGTATCATTCAGAATAGTGCATCGTTAATTGCTCCTAGCTT
>Ga0214921_10000452_pt1 | contig 76420 bp, 82 predicted proteins | sample LL1505_MetaG_FD_177992 | JGI IMG/M metagenome (GOLD analysis project Ga0214921, IMG submission 177992) | Freshwater microbial communities from Lake Lanier, Atlanta, Georgia, United States - LL-1505 | ecosystem: Environmental > Aquatic > Freshwater > Lake | place: USA: Georgia | collected... | reverse complement strand
AGAAAATCACAAAGGAGCATTTGTCAAATTATTTGAAACATAGTTATAAAATATATAAATCATAACTGCGTTTTGTCTCATTTTTCTTTCTGGTCGGTGTAATGAAAAGGTAATGGAATAATAATATTTGTTTTGGTATGAATAAATATTATTATAATTCGCTTATACGCCTTTGAACATTTATAGTGGAACGCATTCTCACGTTCTACTATATGTGAAAGGGCAACCGTTACGATAAATCAATTACAAATCAACCCTCATACGAGGGTTGTCCCATTTTAAATGTTCATCGATATATAATTTGTGAACTTTGATACACCATAATATAATAACCCAAACAATGCACTCTTCAAAAATAACCCGTAAAAATTTGCATTTCCATCACTATTATATATTGGTAAAAATGCTAAATTCTTGTACATTAGGGTATTTATGATAGGCATTTGAAAAATGAAAAACAAAATAGCAATAAAAATAGGAGTTTGTAATTCAGTCAATAGTGTATCTACCAATGATTCGCGATGTTTTTTTTGTCTATATTCTTTCATTGGTTTCTCATTCTCATCTTCGTAATCCTTGATATAATCCGATGTTAATTTATGCATTGGAATATAATTTGGTTGAACTTGTTCATCATTTAGATATTGTGTAGTGTCGACTGGAATGTCACGTGATGGTAATCTATATTGAGGCTCATTTTGTTGCATATTGTATTGTGGTAAAAATTGATTTTGATTTTTTTGCGGTTGGGTTGTTTGAGGTAAAGACATCACATTATTTTGAGGTGGAATGCCATATGGATTTGGATGTACATTCATTTGAGTATAGGTAGTATTTGGTTCTTGACTGTCTTGTCCGTATCCCATATTATTAGGCTGATTGAAATTTTGTTGTGATGGGTTATATGACCCAGGAGGCATTTGAACAGTTATATTTTCAGGTAAGTCCGCAATTCGTGTAGTTGCAATTCTGTCAGCCATATAAAAACTATACTATATTATAATGTCTAAAACTCATGCAATTAACGCATATTTATTGGTCTTTTGGCGGCGGGGTTGATACATCAATAATTTTTTTGTATTTGTCACATACAATTGGTGAAGCCGTGTATTTATAGCATTTTTCACCATATTTATATGTTTTTCCTTCAATGTCGGTTATCACTGGACCGTTAAATATTATGCAATTATTATCGGTACATACTTTGCGAAACATTGTTGCTAAACCTAATCCCAATAATACAGAAATAACGATTTTTCCAAGTGGTGTATATAAAATCCGTTTAATATTCATATATATATATATATATTAAACAGATAATCGTTTTTATGCTAAATATTTTGTTTACAATGATTCAAATTTCATATTGAAACCATTTTCATAAATGTATAAAGAACCTAATCTTTCCATGCTTGAATATCGTTGTTCATTCTTTGCAGCCATTTTCAATATTAATTCTTGCAATGCATCTCTGGCATCTACTACATTCGCTATTTTTTCAGGTAATCCAGATTGAATTTGTTCTTTTGTTCCATATGAAATATCTTCGGTAAGTCCTACTCCATATTGTGTTTTTCGGATTGTATCATATAATTCACCTTTTTTACAAGAATATTTTGCATTTATCAATATTTCATTCAATAAACGTAAGTCGTGGCTCATATTACGCTTACTTGAACTTATGTAATAGAAACTTCCTGCTGGTTTCTCAGGATGTAATATAGAAAATCCATATTTAGTTCCACAATCCGGGTTGCATTTTTTGATATCGCAAATTTCGTTGTAAATATTTTTAGAAGTTCCCACAATCGATTTTTTATTGTCTACAAAAAAGGATCGTCCATAATCAATAATTTTAGCAATATACGATGATTTGAACGAAATCTGTGTACCATCATTACGAACATAGTAATATTGTATGTATTTTCCTCTTACTGGTTCATAGACTAAAACATTGTCTAAATGCAAATCATAGTGGGTGAATTCTTTTGCAAGTGCAGTTAATGGCATATATATTTGATACAATACATACAGTAATTCATTATCAAAGAAAAATTTGTTAGAAATGCTATATTTCAACGATTGTGCATTTTTGATATGTTGTATCAAAATAGCAATATATTTTGACTGTTTACAACCGATTTCCATAGATTTAGGAGAATTAATTACAGCTGGTTGTAATATAAGGTTTTTTTCAAAAATATTGTAGGTGGTATATTGTGATTTTTTCATTTTATTCCAAGCATCTTTATCAATATAAGAATACCATGCATATGTTTCGATGAAACATGGAAATACAGAACATTTTTTATTGATATACAATCCTACCAAATATTCGAACATCAAATTATCTGAATCCACTTTTGCCGATGATTTCAAAATTGTATTTGCGAAATATCCATTATTTTCATAAGTGATTTCATTTACAAACCCATTCTCAGATGGTTTGCCCATTCTTTTGATTGGTAATTTGACGTATTTGAAATCTGTAAAACCACCAAAATGTTGTTTTATTTTATCAGTTTCTCTTCCAAATGCAATGCATATACCAGAATCAGAACAAATACTTTTCAAAAATAATTCGCGGCGTTTAGTTGGGTCCACTTTTTTCATGAATTTAGCGATTTTTTTAGCGGCTTCCATATTTTTCATTGTTTTCGTGTTTTTCATTTGCTTTGTGTTTTTACGTGTCTTTTTACGCGAAATGCAATTTTCATCCAATTCATAATCATTGGATAATCTGCAATAACTATGTTGCGAACCATTTACATATTTACATTCTTCATGTCTACATAATGTTTCAGGAACTTTGCGACACTTCGAGAAACATTTCGATTTAGTCATAATACATATATTATAACTAAACATTATGTTTGAACCGGAATTTTAGCAATATCTTTTTCATTTTTTGGACAAGGGGTCTCTGTTTGTTTCATTGAAAAACAACTACCGGTCTTGTCACGATATTGTAATATATCAATATTTTCAGGAGAAGGATACACAAATATTTTACGAGTATCTGGCATAGTAACATACATAACAATGATTCCGATTACAAGTGCTGCAATAAATACTGGAATATTTATGTATTTGGATAATGAAATCATCTATATATAAATACATTTACATTTTATTTCTTGTTCTTGTTCTTTTTGGATTTTTTAGTGTATTGAGTTGTTGTTTTTGGTTCATCTTTAATATCCAATTTAGCCATAATATCATCGATTTCTTGGTCTTGTTGTTTTTTACTAATATATGTTTTTTCTTGAACACCTTCATTTTCCATCCTAAATACATAGTTATTTGGACTATTTGATTCTTGTATAACAGCATTCGATTTGTTCAAAGCTGCTTGTGCAATAGCTTGTTGTCTACGTTGTTCTAATTTATTACGCATACGTTCTTTCATAGCTTGTGTTTTTGTCATTCGGTCTAATGCATTTTGGTCAATTTTCATATTTTTACCTAAACCACCCATATTTTTTGTAAGGTTTTTGAAAATTTCATTGAATTGGTCGGTTCCTCCCACATCCTTCATTTTACTCATCCATTCAGTGGCTTCTTTCATGATTTCGTCTTTTGAAATATCACCATTCTTCATTTTTTGGTCTAATTTACCACTAACAGTCTTCATTAAATCCATGATTTTTTTAGGGTTTTTCATCATCTTTTTTAGAACATCTTGTGTCGAAGTTGGTTCTTCTCCGTTTGTATCTCCTAAAATGTCACCAAAATCTTGTGAAATCTCTTCGGCTAATTCTTGTGCTAGTGTTCCAATCTTACCTTCAAAAAGGCCCTTCAAATGACCATGTAATTCTTCTGGATTTGGCATACTGTTTCTATCAAATTTGAATCCACCTGGCATTCCACTTTCATTGTCTTCGTCTAATCCTGCGTCTTCCTTCATTTTTTCTGCAAATTTAAAAAAATCCTTCATATCAGGCATTGGCATTTCAGAATTTTCATCACCGGTTTCATTATTATTTATATTTTCTTCCATGTTTTTGAAAAAATCTCCAATACTACTAAATGTTTCGTTTAATTTATTTTGCAATTCAGTTTCATCAATTCCGTCAAACATATTCATTGCATCTCCAAAATCACTTTTATCTTTAACAGAATTCACGATTGTAAATAGTAACAATTGTACATATTTCCAAATAGCTTTTCTCGTATTTTCAGATACATTATCGCAATTGTAGAGTATTTTGAAATCTACATTTGGTAGGAAAAATGTATTTGTGGTACTTTCGGCGTTAAAAATTTCGTCATTTTGATATAAAATATCAAAGAATCTCTCTGGATATACACTAATACAATAATTGTATAAATTTTGTATTTCTGATTCTGGTAATTTGGCATCTGTCCAATTTATCCATAAATGTACATATTCAGGAAATGTTATTGATAAATCTTTTATAAAATCACGTACAATAATGATAAAATTTTCTGGTGGGACATTTTTCTCTGCTGTTTTTGATTCTTTTGTTGATTCGGGGTTTTTTGGCATTAAAAATATATAGTAATAAATTATATATTTTTATACTATTCTAAACATAAATTATAATTTACAGAAATACAAAATATAATATTTTTCATAATTTATCTTTCACTTACCGACCTCATCATGTTTACAATTGAAGGACTTGTATATGTAGTATCTGTACTTTGAGATAAAACAAAATCATCAAATTCGTCATAGTTTTCATCTATGTTATCTTCTCTAAATATTGCGTCGTATTCATTATCAACTAGTACGGTTTCACGAACATTTGTATCTTCTTCATCAATACATGGAAAGCATATATGATTACTACGTTTCACCGGTGTTTGTGGTATATTCATACTTCGTTTTAATGCAAAATTTCGACCACTGTCATTGTCGTTAATGTCTGTCACATTATATGAGTATTGTCTTCCTTGTGAAGTTTGTCTTGAACATGAATACATATGTGATATATGAGAATCCATTGTTTTATAAGATACATATAAATCATCCATTAATATTTTGATGAATTTTTTACGTTCATCATGTTCACCTAATTCATTTCTGTATTTTTTAAGTTTAGTAAATAACGATTTCACATTACTTCTTATTTCTATTTTATTATTTTGGTGTATATTTTCTGGACTTTCGTAGACATGTTCTGATGGTTGTTTAGTTGGTGTTGAAATTATTCCAAATACAGTGGCATGATTATTGATATTACTCGCCTTTTTTTTTGCGTTGTATTCATTTATAATATATAACAATTCTTGTACTTTTTGACGATATATATAATGAGTTAAATCGTTAATTTCTTCTTGGTTTGTGTCAACATCCAATAATGCTGGTAACGGTTCAACGAAATCCAGTAATTCGATAATGTCGCTACCAATTAATCTACCATTTATTTTTATATTTATTAAATCAGTATCACTGCATCGAATATGATATGTTTTTGTAATATCTGCTGCAATTTTAGGAATAGTCAATCTATCTGTCCAAACATTATTTTTCCAATCATAAATCTCGCCATCTTCAACTGTAATAAATCCTTCTTCGATTAAGGAATATACAAGGTTATTCACTATTTCACCATACACTAACCCGGCATTTTCTATTTTATCTACAAACAAATATTCACCGTATCTATTATTTGCCAGTGCATTCAATAAATGACTATTATGTGTTTTTCCAAAACCGATAAATATATTTGTGTAATTTTCATCTACCAGATTAGCAAGAGTTAATGGGTCAATAGCGCCAGCAGTTGCATCCCCGTCAGTTAATTGTATGTGGACAATTTTATGCGTTGGATTTTTTTCCATATAATAATTTATTTTTGTTTTTGCATTGAGTAATGATTTTTCAATATCAGTACAGCCATTTGGATAAATTTTTGATATCATTTGCATATATTGGTCAACATTAGACGAATTCATTTGTGTAAAATCAAATATAGTTTTAATATCATGGTCAAATACATCCAATGCGATGTAACATTTTACATTTTGCATTTCAGAAAACACTTTCAAAATATTATTTAATGTATGAATAATATGATCCATTTTTGTACGACCATCACTACATGTATCTGACATAGAACCAGAATAATCTACATCGAAGAATATTGCAAGAGGTACTGTAATGGGTTCTGTTTTTTTAGTGGTAATCGAAAGAGTTCCAAAATGTTTATTTTCAGTATCATTATCAAATAATGTTACTGTTAAATCTTCCAAATTTTTTGTATGGAATTGTAGAATACCGTTTACGTTGTTATTTAAGAAAGCTGACATTTTAGTAGATACGAATATGTTTTTCAATATTTTCTTTTTAAGTCTTTCAATTTTTTACAAATTTTGTAAATATCTATTTTTATGAAATATAAGTTTGTAAAAAATTGAAATACTTTTATTCATCTATTGGATTAGCATTAAACAAGTAATAACAAAGTGATTTTAATAGCAAGCAACGAAGTACTACAATATGGCATCCATGAATATCTTCATTCCTCGTATTCTATCGAATATTTCAAAAAAAAACATTAAGGATACCTTTAAACAAATGAACATTGGTAATGTTACCTACATTGATATGCGTAAGAGATTAAATGAAAGTCGTATACTTTATTCATTCGCCTTTCTCAATATTGAACTTTTAAATACTCCTAAATCCAATGAAATTTCCGATAAAATCAATAAAAATGGAAGTACCCAATTGTATTATGATGATAATAATCGTGAGAATTATTGGGAATTAAAACATTATATACCACACGAAGACAGAAGTCCTACTACATATCTCGAAATTGATGAATTGTGTAAACTATTGACAAAGATTCCAACGAGTTTTAGTGAAAGTGACCGCAATACTATAAACGATGAATTTGATGAATTACAACAAGAAACAACTGGTTTATTAGAAATATCCAATGCAATTCATGAAAAACCAAAAATTGTTCCTAGATATTATTCACTTTTCTGAAAACATTTTCCTAAACATTTTCCTAAATAAAAATAAAAAATTCCCTAAATGGGATTTTTTTATTCAACAAAAACAAAACAAATTTCTAATGAAATGATATACAATGTCTTATTTGCATTTTTTTAATGTGGATTCATTAAAACATAATTTTTCTAAATTAATTGAAATTGATAAACTGATTTATGAAAAAAAAGATATAATTACCGAGAACTTGAATAAACTAAAAACAACATACAATAATTTGATTAAACACAATAGTAAAAAAATATTTTTATTCTGTTTAGATTCGTTTTATTTCCAATACAAGATTTTAAACATGGAATTAGAGAACCTAAATCGGTTTATTATATTAATAAACAATCGCATGTATGGGGATTATTACAAATTGTATAATATCATTATGATGCAAACCAAAGAGAAACATATTGAATTGCCAAATGCACCGGATAGCGCTAAAATACCGATTTATAAAGATTTAGAACCTTTTCGTGAATATAAAATCGAAGATATTCAAGAAATACACAAAACTATTTTGATATTATTGAATGATATGTATTCTTATTATTCGAGTTCGGAAAAGCGTAAGAATGATTATAGCGACAATACAAATGTAGGTTCTTCAATCAGTAATTTTTTGACCACATTGGAGTTTGAAAATACATTGATACGAGAACAAATGAGTTTATACATCAATTATATCCATTATTTTCATTCTTCTCAACAAAATTATTTAGCAAAACTTTATACAAAAATGGATATGTTCAAACGTGAAATCGATGAAGATATATTAAGTAATAATCGAAAAACAAACCATGATGCAGGTATCGAATCCTATTTTATTTTATCAAATGAAACGATTGATTTTGATTTTGATGATGGATTTACATCCAATCCAATTCGTTCAAAAGAAAGCGTTATTGAGGAAAAAATACAACAATCTGAATTGGTTCTCGATACAAATGAAAATGTTTTAGAAAATATAGATAATCTAATCCGTATTACTGAATCAGAGAACATACATATTGAATTAGAACAAAAAGAACCTACCGAAGAAAAATAAAAATAAAATGTATTTTACAATTGTAAATGAATTTCTACAACATATGTATATATTGTATATATATTGTGCGTTATGAGTAAACCAAAAGACGAAAAAAAACTCGGTTCAAATGTAGAAGAGCATATGGATAATGATAATAGTAGTAGTGCGGGTACTGCTACAAAAAGTATTGAATGGTCTCCTGAAAATGAAATGATAATGGTTGAATGGTGTGATATTGCACAGTGTTATAAATGGTTGAATACACGTGCTCATAATAAATACGCTGTTATGCATGCATGGTTTACTATACCCGCAATTACATTATCTACGATTAGTGGAACTGCGTCTTTCGCACAGGCCAGTTTACCAGAGAATTATCAGACTTTTGCACCCATGGTTATTGGTAGTATCAATATATTAATAGGTATATTAACAACGATTCAGCAATATTTGAAAATATCGGAATTAAACGAGGCACATCGTGTTTCGGCAATATCCTGGGATAAATTCGCACGTAATATTCGTATAGAATTAGCAAAAGCGCCGATTGAACGTATGGACGCGGGGCATTTTTTGAAACTGAATCGCCAAGAATTCGACCGACTCATGGAAACCAGTCCATCTATACCTATCAAAATTATTAATGAATTCAATAAAACATTTTCAGGTAAACCTGGTACTGAACAAAGACAACGATTCGATGCATTAAAGAAACCAGATATTTGTGATATTATTGTTACGTCCAACGAGAGCAGACATCATTGGTATAAAGATTTACATAGCCCTACATTCGACCCAAGTGATAGTATAACTGATTTACAAGCACGAGAGACGGTCATACAATCAAAAGTAGATGAAATTGTTAGGAAAGAACGCGAAGAACAAGAAAAAGAACGAAAGAGACTTGCACAAAAGAAAAATTTTGCATTGGTTGCTCTCGAAGTTTCCAATAAAATCAAGGTAGCTCATGAAAAAATAGACAAATTTGTCAGTGATTTCGAGAACATGCATGGTAGACGTCCAATGAATGAAGAAATCATGTCTAATTTCGGTCAAGAAATTGCGGAAGACATTTTGAAACAATATTTAGATAAATATAGTAACTTGGCTATTTCACTCAATGATTACGAGAACAATGTATAAAATGTAAAAAATATAGAGATTTTTGATAATATATTCAAATGACAAAGAAATTGAATATATTAAATTATGCAGGTCCAATCCATTTATTTGGAATGATATTTGAGAACATATACGGATTTATCATTCCAAAACATGAATTATTGGATAAATTATATGTGATAATATTTACAACAATTCCATGTTCTTGGATACTATGTAAAGATGAATGTATTATATCCTATTTTGTTAAAAAATACGAGAACCCGAACTATATAATGGGAAATGAACCCGAAAATTCAAAAGATATTACTGATTTATTCTATAATATGGAATTATATCGCATGTTTTATCATACAAATCATGTATTGCGAATAGGTTCTCTCTATATAGTGAATAATAGAACAACACATATATATAATTTTATTTTTATTCCGACAATTCTATTATATACGTATTACATTTATGACATTATGTATAAAATAAATGACAGGAAATCGTTGTATCCATATTTTCAAATTTTGTTTGGCGTTTATTTGTTCTCTATGTTGTATCTTACAATTCATAATTCACAAAACAGCGAATCTGGTTTAACACACCAAATTGTTTGATTGTTCTCATTATATTCAAAAACAGATTTGTTCAATAATATACTGGTGTATTCATTGATGTCCATGTCTTTCATTTTTTCAAAGTTGCGGTCCAGTACGATATTGTTCTCACTAAATACAGCATATCGTTTTGTTCCGGTTTGTGAGAAAAAATAAAAAAATCCTAAATAAGGATGTTCGCTTCTTTTTTCAAAATTGGTTATCGTCGACTCGGTTATATTTGAATATGAACCGTTCTCATATTTACATAAATACAATGAGGATGGAATTGGTAATAATGTTTTGTCGTTTGTTTTTATTTCATTCATATATCTGTATTTTTGGAAAAATTCGAGAACAATGTTCTCAATGGGTATTTTTTGAATTTCCTTTTTTCTAATTTCATCGATTATACCCCATTCGTATTTCTCAACTTCGGTCGTTAAAAAAAACATGTTTTGTTGTTTTTCAGTTTTGAAATTGACCGATGGATGATTGGTGAAATCAAATATTACAAATATATTGTTCTCGTCAAATTCTAAAAATCCTTTGTATATTTCATCCATCATAGATTCATCGATTTTATCAATTTCAATTATATCCAATAATTTTTTTATACATTCGTTTTTGAAATAAACATCGTCATCTTCATCATTTTCAATTGGTTTGGTTGTATCATCTTTTCCAAGCATTTGTTTATGAGGGCAATTAAAATCAATAGAAGGAAATGAAAAAATATTGGATTTCTTTTCAAATGCAAATTGCAAAAAGGGTTTTTTAGTACCTTCAAAATGACAAGCATCATTTATAGCGAAAATGCAAAAATGTATTTTGTACATTTCGGCGTCATAATCCATGCAACTACCGAATGTTCTGGTTAATCTATCATTAATATAATGATAGGTGGATACTTGTTCAGAATATAAATTTTTAAAAGTATATGGCATATCGTCATATATATAATCATTATCGCTATCACTGTCTCCGTCGTAAGAATAATTATTCAGTTCAGTGTATTCGTCATGTTCTTCATCTTGATTTCTAATATCAAATGTTTTTAGATTTTCATTCAATTTGTATGTTTCTAAATGATGTTCTGGTTCAGTAGTTTCTGTTATTTTAATTTTATTTGGTATTTTTTTAACGGTTTTATCGGTATCTATTGTTTCTTTATTGAAAAACATTTTTTTAACCTGGTCAATTTTATTTATAAAATAGGACATCTGTATATAATTATAGGATATACAAAAATATAAATATAAACAATATAAAAAATATATAGGGTATATTGTATCCAACGGATAATATACCACCACTCGGTTTTATTAGCAAAGTTTTTTACTAGAATGTCAGTAATTTCAGATGAAGAAATTAATAAATATGAAGACGTTTACATTGAAGATGATACCTCATTATCATCATATGCTTTCTCAAACACAAATGATAGAAAAAAACGATTAAAAGCATTAGAAGATATTAAACGTCTCGATAAAGGATACAATAAGGTGTATCGTAATAAAAATGGAAAGCAATGTGGTGTTGAATATTATGCAACTGCATTGACTCCTGGTAGAAAAATTCGTAACGCAATTAATGGCGGTTATACAAATTGCTTAGTTGGCTCATATGACGAAGATTTATTTTTTAAATTAAGATTATTGACTGATAAATGCGACGAAGATTTAACCACATTATATTATGATAGTCCAGAGCAATATGAAAACCATTTCAATACAGCGATTAGTGATGAAATTAAAGAAAAATGGAAGGCTAAGTATGCCGACGAGATTTATAAAAGAAAAATGGCAGATTATGAAAAGAAAAATCGTACATTATGAAAACCGAAAATAAATAAAAAACATATAAAAAAATAAACAGTATATATATATGAATATCTTATTCAATTTACTTGTATTTGCATTGAATTATAATGAAAAAAAATTCAACAATATAGATATGTCAATTGATTTTTATAAAATAAATAAAATACCAGCATATATGAATATAAAAAGAAATAGTAGTGGTTATGATTTTAGGATTGATTCTATTGAAGAATTAAATAATACTGTATTAGATTCTATAAGAAAACACGAATTATTGTTGAAATTAGAATCGAATAAAATTTCAATATTTGAAAAAATGTCTATAATCGACGAATTAGACAAAGAAAATAATTATGGACCAAATATTTTGAATGGCGGTTTACTTGACAATTGGAATGATATTTTTTAATTTTGTAAATTTTTATTATATTTTAGTATAATAAAAATAATCGTATAATATATACATGTCTGATTCATATAATTATAACTTTTTAAAAATTTTAACTGAACGTTCAATTGATATCATTGATACAAAATCTCTTTTGACATATGGTATGATTGGTATAACGACGGTTGTTTTAGCCGTTGCTACATTATATGACGAAGGAGAAGACGAACAAAATGAAGTGAATATACTAGATAACCCAAGTTCGACAGAAATGAATAATGAAGCATCGCCTGAAAATGAAGTGGAGAATAAATCAGTATTTGGTGGTAAAAGTGAAACATCCGGTGGTAAAAGTGAAACATCCGGTGGTAAAAGTGAAACATCCGGTGGTAAAAGAAATAAAAAATCCAGAAAAACAAAAAGAAAAAGTTCAAAAAAATGAAACAAATTAAATATATTTAGACGCATCATAATGAACTTCATTGCATTTTGTATGATATGTATACTGACCATAGTCACTTGAATCTGTCGGTTTTTCTTCCACTGCTAACATTGGATATACTGCTGCCCTACGCCCATTTTTTGTAATAGTCCAATCAACTGCAAAATGTGCCATATCCGGATTCATTAAAGATTGTTTAGCATATTCTAGCGTATATGTATTTAGAAATCTCTGTGCCGTTTTTTTGTCCAACATGTACATCTGAGACCCCCATAAACGTTCAATATAACTGAAATATATCAAATTTTCATCAATTATATCCAATTTTTGATGATAAAATTCAGGTTCATGATAAAATGTTAATTCAACCGGTTTGAATGGAAACAAATATCCCAACATCAATATTTCCAAATCTCTGCGTTCATATTTAGCAATAGTCTCTGGTATAATTTCGGTAATACCCCGTCGAATATGAACATCGTCTTCACAGAATATACCATATTTTGCATCCGAATTTAAAAATCTTGTGAACATGTCTAAATGACCTAACATACAAGACCATGGACGTTTATATTTATCTTCCACATCAGATAAACGATAATCATTGAATTCGACCACTGGACAATACATGGCTTCTATATTTTCATGTTCAAACCGATATTTCATTTTTTTATGTTTTTCAGAATCAATTGTCGTTAAAACGTAATAATTCGCTTTTTTCATATATTCCATCGTTCGTATTGTACATTGTAAAAACCCTTTAAGTTTTTTACAATATTGAAAGTTTTTCATATTATTCAGTGTAATAAATCTTTTGCTTTATTGAAACATTCTTGAAAGAATGTATTTATTTCATCAACATTAGCACCTACTACTACATCATCTGGAACATAGGATACATTTCCTTTTTCATAACATAATAAAGTAGGAATGGATTTAACCATTTTCTTACTTTTTAGAAAAGCATAAAGTTCAAATGAATCATCAACATCTACTATGATTGGTTGCACATTCATAGGCATTTGATTGAACCCTGCATATACTTGTTGTTCAATCTTTTTACAAGGACCGCACCATTCGGCTCCAAATTTTAATATGATTATACCTTGGTTTATTTTTAGCAATTCTCCGAATACTTCTAATGATATAGTATCTGTAATAATCGGCTGTGGCATTGTATAGTATAAATACCTGAATTATTTTTATTTAGTTTTTCCTAAATTTATATTTATAGTTTCATGAATATAAATTATTGAGAACAATGTCTAATTTAGATGTTTTTGTTTATAGATTTAGGTAATCCATGACCAAACAAAATCATATAAATCAAAATGACTGCTGCGATTAAAATACTTCTGTTTTGAGCTACAAGTACATTTTGTCCTAAAACAAATACCATTAGGATGTATAAAATAACACCAATAACAACTGAATGTAATAACATAGTGAGACCGTTTTCCATTTAGGATATATATTGAATATATATTTTCCTAAATTTGTATTTCATTTCAAAAATATGAAAATAGAAAACTAATTTAGCCGAAAAATTCCTAAATACTTTTCCTAAAATACTATAAACGATGCAATCAAATCATAATTTGAATATTCATATGTATTCATTGGAGGAAGTTCTTGGATTATTTGATTTGAAATATCAACTTACAATTGATGATTTAAAACGCGCTAAAAAGAAGGTTCTCATGTTACATCCAGATAAATCCAAATTATCGTCTGAATATTTTCTTTTTTACAAAAAAGCTTTTGATATCATTGTCCAGTTTTATGAAAATCAGAATAAACAAAATAAGGCAGTTGAGAACATTGATTATAAACCCCTAAATGGAGAACTTAATAAAACGAACACGAAAAATGTTACTTCCGCCATTAAAGAAATGAATCCCGAAAAATTTCAAAATAAGTTCAATCAATTGTTTGAAGAAAATATGGCTAAAAAACCCAATTCATCCAAAAATGAATGGTTTGCAAAAGATGAACCTATATACAATATTGACCAAAACGTAAATGCAAGTAATATGAGAGATGTTTTAGAGAACATGAAGCAAAACAATAACGCAATCATCAATTATCGTGGAGTTGAAAATCTTTATTCATCCGGCTCTGGAACCAATGTATATGATGATGACGATATAATCGATAATTCATATGTAACAAGTGACCCATTTAGTAAGTTAAAATATGATGATTTACGGAAAGTTCATAAAGACCAAACTGTGTTTGCAGTCAGTGAACGTGATTTTGAAAAAGTTCAAACATATTCATCTGTCGACCATTTTGTACGAGAACGTAGTCGTCATTCATTGGACCCTATGGAAAAACAAAAGGCAGAGCAAGTGTTGGCTACAAAAGAACGTCAAATGCAAGAAGAAATGATGAAACGACAATATCAATCAAATTTGAGAACAATGCAATATGAAGAAAAAAATAAGGCAGTACTATCATCGTTTATGATGCTTGAAAACAAACGATAAATCATATTTTTGACTATTCATTTAACAATTCACTTTGAAGAATTTGTAATGTAATATTTGGATGTTTTCTTTCTTCATAATATGTTCCATTGAAACTACAAAGGTCATTATTCGTTCTACAATTATAAGCATAATTGTATTCTATTATTCCGGATAAAATATCCATTTTTCCAAATTTTGTACATTTTCCTAGGTCATATATTTTCTGATCATATGGTTTGAAATACACGCAATTTTTACATATTGGAACTTTTGAATTTATAATAAATTGTTTTTTTTCCATAGAAAACACTGTTGTAAACGTAAATAATAATAATAATAATATGAAAATCATTTTTCTGTATTATTATTCAAAAAAATTTTATATAGTTTGATTATAATATTATTTTCTAAAAAGCCAATCTTTTTGAATGTCCAGCATTAATCTGTCATAGTTCACAATCCGTTTTTCAATATCACTATAATCTTGATATTGTGTAACAGTAGGAGGTACTATCATATACCATAATCCGTTTTGTTGCAATCGTTTCCAATACATATCCAGTGCATATTCTCGTTTATTATGCGGATTTCGCATTAACATTTGTGCACTCTCTTTAAAATTTTGAATAAGAGTATCGTAATAATGAGATTTTACAATATATCCTGTCGTAGTTTGATTATTAAACGCGCGTATACAATAATCATTTACTTTTGTATATGGTGGGCAATTATTACCGCCAATAATGAGAACATCCCAGCGCTGTAACTCTACATTTTCTTCGAATTTTTTCAGGTTTTCGGAAAGTAGTTCGGGTTGTAAAAATGTAATATCGTCTTCGAGAATGAATACATGTGGATATTGGCGTTCTTTTGCCAATTCTAAACATCGAATATGACTTAATGTACATCCAATTGCGCCTTCTGCCATTTTAATGGCATTGATTCTTTCGGCTTCAATATTCATTTTTTTTAATTCTAGGGTTACATGTTCAAGTCGGTCCGGTCTTGATGCCAAATTGATAAATAATGTATGCTTGAATAATTCCATAATCATAATATATGGAATTATTTATATCTTTTTTTATTTTACTTGATAAAAATATGAAGGCTGAAAATGAAAAACATAAACGGAGTGTTAGTGTAAATGATATCAGTATTTACAAATCACAAGAATTAAATGAAATACTAAATTCAATCCAAAATGATTTAGTAGTATATTTGGATTTTATAAGAAACTACAAAGAATTCACACCCGAAATGCTATCAAATGTCAAAAATATGGATGAAGAAAATAAAAATAAAATTATCTATGAATACAATAGAGTAATTAGCTTACTCATAGAAGTATTTCCAATGGATGAATAAAGTGTATTATAATCCATTTATGAATAATATAAGATTGTATATTGCGGTTATAATTACATTTCGTGGTTGATTTTGTTGTATTGATGTTATAATATTATAAAGCATATTGATTATGTATGTTTTATTATATTTTACATTATCGGGTAGAGGAATAGGAGCAGGAGTAGGTGCAGGAGTAGGTGCAGGAGTAGGTGCAGGAGTAGGAGCAGGAGTAGGAGCAGGAGTAGGTGCAGGAGTAGGTGCAGGAGTAGGAGCAGGAGTAGGTGCAGGAGTAGGTGCAGGAGTAGGTGCAGGAGTAGGTGCAGGAGTAGGGGCAGGAGTAGGAGTTAATGCAGGTAATACATTTGTTTTGAATTGTCCAACATAATTACCTGGCGGCGATGTATTCATTACGATATATGCACGCGTTTTTGCATCCACTGAAATACCCATACCATAAGACGTACTTGATTTCCAAACCAAACATGTAAAATGTCCAGTACCCGGACTGAAACCAGGATTATTGAAATCGTACATTTTCACTTCGTTATACCAAGCATCCACCGATTTTTTCAATAAAACCATAATATCATTTCCATATCCATTAAAATAGGCCAAATTTTCACCATATAATCTATTTCCACTATGTTGAAATACGCTGGTTGCCAGTAAATGATTAGACCATTCTTGTGACGCATTTGTAATAGTATCGTCCCAAGCAAGTGGTGGCGCTTGATGCAATGCCCTGTATTTATTTATATAACTGGTAATTTCTGTTTTTTGCGAATCTGTCAAAGTCGACATTATACATTATATATTTATAATTTTCCTAAATTGTATGCACCATAATGCAGTGAATACAATTGTAAATTACGAAGTAGAAATTGCGGTAATAGTCGGTAGTAGTTTATTTTTTATATCAATCAAATTTCTACGAATCGTTTGAATAGAACAATCCATGATATCAGCAACCACTCCATTTGTTCGTAACATTTCAAAATCAGTTGAATATTTATAATACATGATTCGCATTTGGAATGGAGGTAGTTCGCGAACTTTTTCCCAAATTTTTATTTGAAACATCAAATCATCTTCATTATCTATCCATTTGGTTTTATGTGAATATATAGAATTGTGTACAGTATTTTCCAACAAATAATTGTCAAATCCCAGATATATAGGTTTCAATTGAATATTGTAGAGTTTATTATTTTCTTCAATCGTCTTTTTCTTTTTCAAATATGTTTTGGGCAAAGCATTGATTGGTATTAAATTTGTCATACCCTTTTGTAATTCATTTTTTATATAAAAATCAACATAGGTAATAAAAGTATCGTTCCCATTGTATCTTTGTATGCCTTGGTATAATCCATACAATGCATATGATGTCATTTCGTCATTTTTTATATGACCACATTTGTGTTTATGGAAACGTTTGAATTGAACTGCTTTTGATGTTGCCCAGTCTCTATAACTATCAAACAATACATGATTTATTTGTTCCCGCATTTCAGGAGTAGTGCCTGGATGTTGAATGATATTTTTGATTCGTTGTTGTGAAATTTTGTTCAAATTTGCACATCTTGTTACTGCTATGAAAAATAGAAAGGATAAAATATTTAAGTACATGACTAATATAAATACACTCGTATGTTTATATAGATTTCATAAATATTTTACATGAAAGCATAAATGGCACCCATAGAAGCACATGCATGAAACATTGCATGATGAAAAATATGTGATTCTGAACACCATTGAATTGTTGAACAATAGTTACTATAATAAATAAAATATATAACAAGTGACAATAAAATTAAAAATAAAAATATCATATAATTGGGTATATTTTTGAAAAACAATACATATACAATGAATACAATCAATGATGTTTTTGCAAAAATACCATCTACTATATGAAATCCGGAATGTTTATTGCCATTGTACCAAAATAATAGCGATGCAAAAATATTGAATAGTATAAAAGCTACTAATATGTATTCAAATATACTTAATAGTTCTCTATATAATACAAATTTTTTTATAAATACATAAATTGGAATCAAAAAAAACAACGACGATATTAGTAAAATACGGTTTTTTTTGAATATCTTATTCAAGTCAAATGTATCAAATATAGAATTTATTATATTTTTCATTTTATAATATATATGTACTTTTATATATTATAATATTGTTTTTTACACATTCATTTTCTTAAAAACTTCTACTCCGGTTAATGTAGTGTTATTGAATAAAGAATCTACCAAATCATTCACAATTGATTGATGATTCATCAAAATGGTTTTGGCCTCATTCAAAGCAAATGTGACTAATTCCAATGTCTCGCGGTCCATGATATCTTTTGTTTTTTCAGAATATTTTGAACCCAATCCTAAACTTCTACCTAAAAAGGGGGTTCTATCATCTTCCACATTTTCATTATAAAATGCTTCCAGTTTATTTCCCATACCATAATTGCCTATCATTCGTTTTGCTAAACTGTTTGCTTGTTTTAAATCCTGAACTGCTCCCACTGATACATATTCATTACCATAATAAATGGTTTCGGCAGCTTTACCTCCCATGGTTACTATCAAACGTTTTGTTAATAAATCTTTTGTATATAAACCACTCTCGGTTATATTCAAATATTCATTGAATAATGTATAACCACCCGCGCCATTGTATGTACTTTGAATAGTGACTTTTTTCAAATCAAAATATTCTTTGAAATGGGCTGCTAAAAAAGCATGTCCGATTTCATGGATTGCTACACGTTTGAGTGAATCAGGTGAACGTTCATCGCGTGTTTTCACAATACCTACAACTAATTTTTCCAATGCATCAACTATATTAGCTTCTGTTATCATGACGGAACCGGCTCTCACTGCATAAATTGCAGCTTCGTTCAATAAATTTTTCAATTGTGCGCCGGAAAATCCCGCGGTTAATTCGGCAATATAATCTAAATTAATATTTTCATCTAATTTTTTATTGGCCGCATGTACTTCTAAAATGGATTTACGAGATTCACGATCAGGATATGGAACAGTTATAATGCGGTCAAAGCGCCCGGGGCGCAATAATGCGGCATCCAATACATCTTTACGGTTGGTTGCTGCAATTACCATAATACCATCATTGTCGGCGAATCCATCCATTTCTGCTAAAAGTTGATTGAGTGTTTGTTCGCGTTCATCATTTGCCATATTGATACCCGCACCGCGCTGTCTACCAACTGCATCAATCTCGTCTATGAAAATGATACAAGGGCGACTATTACGGGCACTATCAAATAAAGTGCGAATCTTGGATGCACCCATACCAACAAAAATCTCAACAAATTCACTACCAGATGTTGCAACAAAATTCGCGTCGGCTTCACTTGCAATAGCCTTTGCAAGAAGGGTTTTTCCACTACCTGGCGGTCCTTCTAACAGAATACCGCGGGGTATCTTCGCCCCGGCCATCTCGTACAATGTAGAATTTTTCAAATAAGAAACTACTTCGGTACATTCACGCATAATTTCTTCACTTCCCGCGAAACTGGATAATGTGATATTGTTCTTTTGCACAGAAAGTTTATCCACATTGATTTGCGTTTTTTTACCCATGTTTGGAGCAAATCCGCTTCCACCCATGGGTGATTGATTCATAGTAAAAACGCGAAAGATAGATACTAATATTAATATGGGAAAAAGAGAATTTACTGCGAAATTGAATAAATTGGCAGCGCCGACAACAAATTCATTTTGTGGTGGGTCTTTCAAAAACACAGTGTTTACTTCATTTTTGTCTGCAAGTTCTACAATCGAATTCACAATTGCTGGATTGATAGTAGTAATTGAATAATCCAATATTGGTTTATCGGTGGTTTCAGTACTATGGGATACTACTGCATCTAATTTTGGCTGAAAATACAGTTCAGATATTTTGTGTGTTTTTATTTTTGAAACAAGACTTGTGTATTGGTCTTCGTACAAATATGGTTTAATTTTTTGAACAATGTCCGAATCTGTAATCGGATAACGTAACGGTCTTTGAACATCCAGTGAATGTGTAAAACCTAGGAAACTAAGAAATAGTATAAAAATATACATACTTTATACTATTTGTCCTGATGCTTCTAAATTGTTTTTTAATTTTTGTATTTTAGGAGACATCTTTTGACTGAACCCATCAAAATATATGTATTTGCATTCATGAGTGAAACTAATTGATGTATATATAATTTTACCAAAAAATTGAAATACTTTTTTACAAAATCGAGATTGATAATAAACCCCAAACAGTAAGTTGTAAGAAAATGTTGCGCAGAAGTCAAAGAATCGCTAAAAGTACTAATGAAAAGGACAGTGTTCTCAAAACATTACAAAGATTGACCAATATTAATAGGTATTATTCTGAAAACGGAGGAAATATTTCAAATTGTATATATAATTTGAATCTGTTATATGATATTGTATATCGCGATTTCTATACAATTCACCATGAAATTCATTTGAGTAATACACATAAAGAAGATTCGTTCATTAAACTCATTAGTACAATTGCAGAACGAGGAGATGTATTAATTTCTCAAATTTTAGAAAAACAAGAAAGAGGCAAAATCATAAACGCAAAAACATTTATTAAAAACGTTTTGAGAACCAATGAAAAAATTCAAAAATACATTCAAAAATACAACAAAGAGAAAAATAATGTGTTTTGTATATTATCATCCAAAATCGGCGTAGATGTAATTCCGATGATTAATGCATATTTGTAAAGTTTCTAAAAACACTTGAATACAAAAATACAAAAAATAAAAAAGGGTTAAAAATAACCCTTTTTTAATTGTAAAACATGGTCGATATTCTATCCCATTTTATGAAAAAATTACCAAAAGATATTATTGACTATATTATTCCATATACATACAAACCGCAAAATTACGATTGTCATCTTTGTATGTAATTTAGAAAACAAATATATTGAAACACAAATTAATATTGCTTGGGGATTATTATTTCCGAGTGAACGTCAATATATAATTGATCATTTTATTTCAAGGAATGGCAATCGATGAGAACCTGTGTTATCTATATATTATATTCAATTTGATTTTGATTTGCACAAGTAATATTGTCTAATCTCTCTTTCATGATATTGATGGTTTCTGATAAATCAAATACCATTTTTTTCAATTCTTCGAAATCATTGTGTTCTGTATTCCATGATACCGATTTTTTACTTTTTTTATTATCATCATTGTTCCCTTTTTTTCCTAAATCTATTGGAATTTCTTCATTGATATTGAGTTTTTTTGGCGGTTGAACAATTGGTCCTTGACCATACATTTTTAATTCAAGTTCTCGTTGTTCCATTTGTTGTCGTATAAGTTCGTCCATATTTGTAATTGCCTCGTCTGATATTTTTTCAGATACAATATCATTGGATGGCGGTAATGGTTTTGCATTCATTGATTCGTATTCTTTTTGTCGATTATTGAATTGGTCATTGTAATAAGATACACGTTCATTACTTCCACTGGTTGATGGTAAGCTTGTATTTCCATAATTTGGCTGAGATAATGAAGTCGGCGTTTGTTTTGGTTGAAACATTTCTTTAAGCGAGTTCACCATGAAAGATATTGTTGCCCGGTTTATGTTTTGCAATTCATCTTTGGTTTTTATTACTTTTGCATTTGGATATTCTTCGTAAAAATGTTGAATCACTGATTTGAACCATTGGGTTTGTCGAGAACCTAGATTGTTGAAAATGGGTGTTTTTTGAATCGTGTTCCATAATAATTTTTGGTTTTCGGGATGAATATATGCCATTGTTTTTTAAATAAATATATGTAGAAATGTCTAAATATATTTTTATTGAAGTATTTTTATTTTTGAAAATTTGTTATGTTTTATCACTCTAATTCATTTTTAATTCATCCACAATACCTTTACTGTTATACCCTTTATTTAGAATATTTATTTTTTTTTCAATAATTTGTATTTTTTTATTTATTTTTTTGAAATCTCCGGTTTTTTTATGACCAAAATATTGACCCTCATCTAGTATTTTAGTGTTAGATAGTTGTTTGATTAGTATTTTAAATATACCATTCAATGATTTCAAATAATTTTCTTTTTTAGATATTAATGTAACGAGTAAATTATTTATTAATGCATTTTTAGCTTGTTTTTCTAATATTTCTTTTGTGTATTCTTTAATTTTTGTATTATTTTTTGACAGTTCTTCTGTTATATATCTAATTATTTTTAAATCTGTATTTTTATTGGATTCTAATTGTTTATTTTTATTAATCAATTCCGTATTTGATTTTGTTTTACTTGTAATATTTTTATTATTACTATTTAAATCGTTTGTTAATTTTGAAATACTATTGTATAATTGTGTTAAATCTTTATCTGATGCTATTATTGTATTATCGATTGTTCCATCGGATTTTTCCATTCCATCGGATATTTTCATTATAACTGCGTCAAATACTGCATTTTCAGCAATTTCTTGTATATCACTCTCAATTTTACCAGTAATAATAATAGATTCAACACTGGATTTCACTACATTTATAGCAGTATTTTTTACATTTTCTTCTATTGATGGTACTTTTATTTTTTCTGATGTTGTTGGTGATACTGTTGGTGATACTGTTGGTACAGATGGTTCCCCAGTAATTGTATAATCTCCATTTTTATATTCAATGGTAATTTCTTTTGTTTTTTCACGATTAGAAGAAAGAACCTTTTTCTTATTGTCTTTTTCTTTTTCGGCTGCTTTTATATATTCAAGCTCATTTTTAAATATTTTAAATAACTCTTCAACCCCAGTAATGCTTTCTGTCATATTGATTCCATTTTTATTGATATTCACAATTTCAAAAAATTTATTAAAATTATCTAATTTGTTTCCATAATATTCAGAGTCCAATAATTTTTTGTAAAAATCAATAAGAATTGATATTTGTTTTCCGGGTTTACCAGCAACAACAGTACTAGCACCAGTACCAGCAGCACCAGGAGCACCAGTGCTACCACTACCAAGACCAATAACAGACTTCACTTTATCAATTGCTGCATTTTTTATCAAATCATCTATTCCTCCTGTTTTAAGACCAATTTCTTCTATAACTTTATCAATTGCAGCTTTTGTTATATCCTTCTCAGGAGATGCGCCTCCTTTGAATAATTTTATTTTTCGTGTTCTATTATTATAGTGTTTATTGTTATATGTTGTCATACTAATATATTATGACAAAATAATGCCGGATTATTCACTGATTAATCAAAATTAAAATATACAAAACGATATTTTTCGACATAGGAATCATGAATTTTTCCACCTTTGAACATTTTTATTTTTTTGGCTAAAGATAATTTGGGCATACCATCCACTTTGGCAGTTAACATTGTAATAATGAAAAACAGAGAATACATTCCACATTCTGTATTGCCCTCTTGATGTTCAACTGGATAATTTTTATAAAATTTCATTTTCATTTTTCTTGGTTTTAAATTATTCACTTGACGAATAATTTCTTTTCGTAAATCATCGATTTCTTCTGGAATATCATTTCCTGCGCTATCATAATAAAATATAAAACGGTCTTTAAAATCAATAAACATAGAAACCCAATGAGAACCTGGTCCATTGTGATCATCTAAATTGAACGTAATACCAATTTTGGTTTTTCCTTGTTTCAATAAATTTTCAACCGAAATTGTACATAATTCTTGCCATACACATTTTCCTCCATGTTCTGGAACACGGGTTGCAAAGTCAATCGGGGTAGGTCCAATAAATTTGAAATTCTTGTATTTATGTTCATATTGTTTCATTACTTTGGAAATATCAATATTGGATAACCATTCATTTTTGTTGCTTTTCCATTCTGGTGGTTGATCCGGTGCAAAAATATAATCATCAATTTGTCTACGTAAATTTGCGTCGGAGATTTCAGATAACCAACAATCTTCTTTTTCACATTTCACTAAACGTTCTCGTAATATATTCCATATTTCTTTTGGTGTATTGGAGACAATTTTTTCTTCTAAACTATGACCCTTATTATATGCATCTTTGATTTTGAATAATACATCTTTTGTAAAACATGTATTTTTATTAATAGTTTTGCCCTTTACGGAAGGACTGCAATTCATTTTTTTCAATGTTTTATTATTATTCATATATTTCGCTTTTCTAGTCTTCGATTTCAATAAATTAAATGGATTTTGTGGGAGAATATTCATAAGGTTCTCTGTTACTACTTAAAATAAATGGATATTTTATTTTTTGTTTTGTTTTTGTTTGATAAACATGTCGAGGGTATAAGCTCCTGCTACCGACGTATAAGACGGAACGTCTACCGAATCATTATTTCTCTTCTTTATTTTTTTACCCCATAGAGAACTTGATGCATAGGATGTATCAATTAATTCTTCATTTTCATTATTTGTACCACTTTCACAATCTCCAAACAATACATCATCGTCATCTTCCAGTTCTTTTTCTTGGGTTGGTTGATAATCTAATTCTTTCATTTCAAAATGATTGATACAAGTTCTCACAAAATGGTCAAAATCTTCATTTATGGTAGTAGTAATTTGTTTTTCTGGATTTTCCATTAATTGTGAGAACATGGACATAATTTTACCCCTATATTTAGATAGTTTGTCTAAATGTTCTCGATGTTGTTTGTATTTTTCCGGATTTGTTTGAGATAAATATTTGTTGTATTGATTCTTGTTTATCAATAGTTCCAAAGTTAGTTTATCAATATCTTCCTGCATATGGTAATATAGATTTTTTTTATAGAAAACAAACAATATCGTTAAAAATAGTATCAAAAATCCTTTTTGATATTATATAAAATGGAATTACAAGGAATAGAATTGGAATCAGAAGAAATTGAAAAAATACCCCATAAAAATAGTTGTTTTTATTCTAGTATTGTTTTCATAACAAATTCCATATTAGCGCTATATTACAATTATTTAGTATATTCACTTTTATTTTTCATTTTAGTTATAACATCGCTAATTGTTCATTCTAACAACAATATATATGCATTGGTGATAGACAAAATCGCAATTTTTGCAATTGCTTTCTACGGAGGATATTTGTTTTTTGAAAAATGCAAACACATCACCACTACAAGCCAAATAATTTTAGCAATTATTACAGTGTACACATTTTTAGCAACTATTTATCTATATTACTATGGTTATATGAACAATACATACTGTTATCATGAAGATAAATGCATTGGTAACTTATATCATTCTTTATTGCACGTAATAGCATCAGTCGGTCACAACATAATAGTTATTTTATAGCTACTACTTATGGTTTTTTCTTAATCGTTCTGTTTTTCTTTTCCATTTTTTCGGCACGTTTTGTTTCTCGTAATCTTTCACGCTCGGCTTTTTTAGCAGCCTTTTCACGTTCCTTTTCTATCTTTTTAACATTTTTTTCGCGTTCTTTTTCTGCTCGTTTAGCTAGTCGTTCTTGTTCTTTGGTCTTCTTTTCATCTTCTTTCAAACGTTTTTTCTCCTCTTTTTGTTGAAATCTTATTTGTTCTTCACGTTCATCAGCTTCCATAGAATCTTTCAAACGTTTTAATTCTTCATTAATAATCGACGAATATTTATTAAATAATTCCTGCAACATTTCATTCTCAATATTTTGAATTATACCCTGTTTTCGCAATGTTTTTCTAACTTGTTTTTCTGCTTTTTTATTTTCTCTTTCATATTGGTTTTCTTCTTTTAGACGTTCTTTCAACGTTTTTCTTAACTGACCCGTTTTCTTTTGCTTCTTTTTTTCAATGGCTTTGCGCGTTTTATTTAATTCGGCAACTTGCTCGGTATTTTCTTTCTCAGCGCGTCGTGTCATTCTATTCATTTTTTTACGTTCATCACGGAGAACCATACGGAGCACATTCTTTTCAAGTGGCGACAAATCGGTTTTCATAAGTTCTCGAATTTGTAATATTTTTTTTTTATATACAAGTAAATTTGTTTTCAAGTTTTCGTGCATTTGTGCAATTCTGGTATCATATTCATTTATTTGTTGGTTTAAATCGACAATGACCGGATGTATTTGTATTGCTTCTTTCAAATCTTCACTGCTTCTTACAGTTTTTCCACATTTGGATTTCAAATTATAATACAAGGAATCTTTGAATTTAGCATATTCTTCTGGATTATTTTCAAGGTTCTCACTAATACCTTTCAAAGTTTCATTTTTATATAAATTTTTATTTTTGATTTCTTCGCGAATACCTTTGATTGTATCACGAATTTGTTTAACTTCTGCTTTTGCTTCTGCTAAAAGTAGTTTAATATTTTGTTTCACAATCTTTTCACAAGATTTTTTATCTTTTCCTTCGTATGTGTCACATGCTGAATTAAGGGCGTTGAATTTAGTCATATCTAAATCGCTTAAATCTCCTTCAAGATTCTTCAAGTTCTCTTTAACTCGTTCTTTTAAATCTACAACATTACTGTCTAAATGATGACGAACATAATTTTTATCAAATCGATTCAATGTTTCCATGTTCTCAACTATTGGTGCGGTAACAAATCGGACAATAGGTTGTGCGAACTGTCGTGCGTCTTTTTCTCGATTCAAATAGCTAATATATCCAGCAATATCGTTCAAATATCTGGTTTCTCCATTTGGTGTAAAACGTCCATGTTCATCTAAATACATAGTAGAAAAATCGGAGAACATTTCCGGCATTTGTTCTTGTGCAGGTTTGCATAAATTAATGAGTTGAATGAGTTCCATTGGGTTCTCGGTAATCGGTGTCGCAGTCATCAACAAAAGTTTCACCGAATCCGCGCCAGAAACTTGGAAAGATTGTTGTATGGATTGTTTTAGCGCATTCATATCTGGGCGTTCTAATGAGGATAAATCACCACCGCCATATAATTTATGCGCTTCATCAATGATAAGGAGGGTTTTTCGCAGCGGGTCGGCTTCGCCATTTTTTTTGACAACGCTCTTATAAAAATTGTTTTGTTTTGATACCATATTACTGAATTGTTTATAGGACATTGGACGGATACTCCATTCTTTGGATAGCATACGCATGCGTTTAGCGTGTTCAGCTGGAAGGGTTACTCCTTTTTTAATTTCTTCTTTGATTTGTTCATTGCATATTTGGTCAAACATATTTTTCCATATATCATTTTTCAAGGTGGTTCGAGTAACCCAGAGTATAGTATATCCTTTTGGTACAAAAGATGTGGTTGCCGCTGCAATTGCGCTGCAAGTTTTTCCCGTACCTACGCTTTGCCATAACAGCATACCTTTGACCGGATTTTCGGGGGTAAAATAATGGCGAATAAAATCTTGGGTGGGGGTATATTTTATACCATGAGATGCACCGCCTTTACATAAGTTCTCCATTTTCACATCATCCCATGAATATTCTCCAAAATTATCACGAATATGTTTACGTAATTGTGAATGTGTCATACGTTTATTGTCAAACGTGAGTTCATCATATTGAGACGGTAAATTCAATATAGGTAAATCGCGGCGAACAATCAATTTAGGACCGCCGCCCAAAGTGGGTTCTGATTCATTACTTTTAGTTGTATTCTCTTTATTTTCTGGTGTAGTAGTCAATGAAGATCTAATAGTAGATAACACTGAATTACCAATAGAAGCAGCTCTGGATAAAAATGAAGGGTTTTCACTATTCAATGTACTAACACTTGTTGGCGGTTTCATTGTATTTTCAGGTTCAGGACTAACACTTGTTGGCGGTTTCATTGTATTTTCAGGTTCAGGACTAACACTTGTTGGTGCTTTCATTGTATTTTCAGGTTCAGGACTAACACTTGTTGGTGCTTTCATTGTATTTTCAGGTTCAGGGTTAACACTTGTTGGCGCTTCGATTTTAGGAGTAACCGGATTACTTTCAATTGGACTCACTATATTTGTTTCAGGTACAATAGGACTTTCACTACCAAGTGAAGTTACAGTTGAGCGTAAAGAAGTTACTATTGGCTTTTTTACAGGAGTAGACTTCGTTGAAACTGATGATTCTTCTTCGCCTCTTGCAATAGAAAAATTGTGTATATTTTTATTTAATTCATAATCGACGGAACCAAATATAGTAGCTCTTTCCAAATCATGGGTAAATTCAATAAGACGAACATCAATATTCAATGCTTTCAAATATAAATCGAAAGCGGTAGAAGAATTCGCCATATATTTGCGTATTGGTTCTGGCATATCAACATCATAAATAAATACATGCAATGGCCACCCGCGGGTTGGATGAAATTCCAATCCTTTTTGGCCACAAGTGCGCGTTCCGCGCCCGATGACTTGTTTTTGGTCAGCAGAAGTGACTTGGGGTTCAAAAATATGAATATATTTGATATCAAAAAGGTCGATACCTTCTTTGAATCCACTGTCCATGACAATAATTCGTGCAAGTTCTCCATTTACATTTTCAGGACGTTGGTTCATTTTTTGTAATATTGCTTTTTTCTGTTTAACACTAATTGATTGATCATAAACACCTATGGATGCCAATAAATAAAAGTTGTTGCCGGGTGTTTTTGCGAGTTCTTCGTCTGCTAATAATTCGATTTTTCCATATTGTTTTGGTTTAGTAGGAGCACCTCCACTTACATTTGCGGGTTCTTGTACAGCGGGTTCTTGTACAACAGGCACTTGTACAGCGGGTCCTGCGTTTTTTAGAGGAGCATTATATCCAAGTTTAAATCCTTTTGCAATAAGTGCGCCAGCAATGAGTTTAGCACCAAAACTACTGGATTTAATATCAGAAAAAATGAAATGTTTGAATAATTTTCCATGTTTTTTCATATCACTTTTATCTAAACTTTCTATTTTTGAAAGAAGGGCATTTAATTTAGGAGAATGTGTAGGTATTGATTCTAATAACTTTTGAGGGTTGAATGCAGGTGTATCAAACTTATATTCGACAGAAGATTTGCTCCAATTAGAGCGTTTGCGAACACACTCTGCATCAAAAATTACATTAACATTTTGAGACGTTAATCTTTCTAATTCTGCGATGTCATGTATATGTTCCAAATTTTCTAAATATACTGGACTTTCATCTGAAATGGAATTATCCATGTTACTGTTATCTTTATTGGAATCTATATCTGAATTTGTAGAACTCATAAATATAGTACAATAATTAATATATAATATGAATCGAAAATATATTTCTATTATATATTATACAAAACAATATGTCGAATAATACAAGTTTAGGAGGAGGATATCAAGGTATCTCGCCAGTTCAAACAATCAATAATTACAAGAGTAGTGAGCAAGTTATGATGCGTCGTGTAGTCCGTTATGGTTGGAATACACAATATGCAACTGGAAGTATGAATGGAATGAGACGAGCAATCGGTCCATTCCGTGCAGTTAATGGTTTAGGAGATTTTCTATCAAGAAAAAACGTTGCATGTGGAGGACCTGCCGAAGTTCATAAATCAACTGTTATTACAAATCGTGGATTACGTCATGCAATTCAAACCTGCGATACAACTGGAATACCTGTAACATCCGCCAATGTTAAATTCGTTCCAGATTCTTCTGATTATACAAAATTCCGAAAATTACGCGCAGTAAACCGTAATTACAATGATGTATCAAATGGTGGTTATCAAAACTCATCATACAGTGCTATTATGCATGTTCGCCGATTTTAGATAGTAAAGTCATATTACACAATAAATATAATGTAATATGAATATATATTAAAATGTTCTCGATGCCTGGATTAAGATATAACAAAACAATAAGTAATAATGGTACATTAACAACTATTAAAGCAATGCCACAAAAGGACATTACATCAGATGGAACAACTACATTTGCTTTAAATCGACAGATTTATATGGAAACATTTCAACCTTCTACTATAACAAACGCTCAAAAAAATAAAAAGAAATTTTATGGAAATCGTGATGCATCACAAGTAGTTGCGAATAGAAGAACCGACCAAATCGCAAACGGTTCATTGAATAGTGGCGCTGCGCCCATCTCATTTACTACTGTAACCGATAGAAATGTAGAAAGACAAGCATTGCACAGAATGCGTAGTGGAGGTTCATCCGTTCCTGCCAAAGTAACAAATAAAAATATAAAAAATGCTCCGGTTTTTCATTAAAATATTTATATAATTAATTTTCAAAACTATATAAAAAATTTATTTTACATTATAAAATGAAAATATTTTGTATTGGAAATTCACATGTAAATATATTCAAAGGTATTGATGAAATATTTGGAAATGATATGATTGACATGTTTGTGACAATGCATCTTGGTGCAACAATTGCGTATAATTTTTATGAACATCATTATCCAACCGTTATAGAATATTTGTCATCTACAAATATCAACATAAAAGAAGACTATGTTATGTTAGTTGTTGGCGAAGTTGATTGTAGATGGCATTTACCAAAACAAGCAGAAATTCAAAATAAAAACGTAGAAGATTTGGTAGAAGAATGTATAAATAGATATTTTAGATGTTATTTAGATTTGATTGATAGAGGATATAAAGTTATTGTTTGGGCAGGTCATCCAAGTACAACAGAAGGGCACGATGAAGAAATAAGCAAGCCAGTTTATAGTACTTGTGAATATAGAAATGCAATTAGTTTATATTGGAATAATTATTTGAAAAAAGTCAGTGAAGAAAATAATGTTCCATTTTTATCCATAATAAAATATTTAATTGATAATAATAATTTAACAAAAATGGAATATTTTATAGATTATTGTCATTTAAGGTCATCAATGGTTATGCCATTTGTTTATAAAGAATTGAAATACATATTAGACATCGATATATGAAAGTTGTAGATATCTTAATCAAATTTATAAAAAAATATTTGTAGAATATATAAATACATAATGTACAACTATTTAGTCGAATTTTTAGGAGCTTTGTTTTTTATTTATGTAATTTTAGCAACAGGAAATCCATTAGCTATTGGCGCAGCATTAGCACTCGTCATTTTATTAACCTCTAGTATTTCAGGCGGACATATCAATCCTGCTGTTACAATTACAATGGCCGCCGCAGGTAAATTACCAAGTGTAGAAGTCATTCCTTATTGTTTATCACAAATTTTCGGTGGATTAGTCGCACTTGAATTATACAAGCGTTACAAACTGTAATACAATTTTATATCATAAAAATAGTAAAAACTAAACCGTAAAATATTTAGCTATATAATATATATTATATATTATATATTATATAAATGTCAAAAGGGGGATACTATTCCATGCGCAAAAAATCACCAAAATCGATTCGAAAAACTAAAAAAATGTATAAAATGAAAACACCAAAAATGAAAACCACCAGAAAATCACGACGAATGAGGAAATCCAACAAATATTGGTAAACATCCATCATTTTTTTACATACAAATAACGGAATAATATATACAAACCGACTGCTGATAACGAACCTATATAAAATTGTGTAATATAATCATTTTTTTCGTTTGGTTTTTTAAAATTACTTTTTGAAAGTTCTGGAATTTCATTATCATTTTCTTTGTTGTATTTATCTTCAACAAGTGATAAAAAATGAGTGTTATTTATACTATTTGTTAAAATAGGCGTAGTTTCGATAATAGTTTGTTTTTCATTATTGGTATAACATGGTGTATAATTTATATTATTTTTTTTATATGAAACTGCTTTCAACCCAATTGTTTCATTTTTATTCACAATTTTAGTGTCGGATGGTGTATATTTGTTAAAATCCATGTATATTACATAACAATATTTTTATTTGATTTATTCTAAATTAAATAAACATAAAGTTAACATATTATCTTTCTATAACGATTAGTGAAAATGTGTGGTATCTTTTCTTTGCTAAATTACGAAACTGAATATACAAACAATTTCATAGAAACCCAATTCAAGAAAGGCCAAAAAAGAGGACCAGAATATTCCACTTTATCCAAAGTCGGAATTAAAGTGATGTATGGATTTCATCGTTTAGCAATCAATGGATTAAATAGTGCATCAAACCAACCATTAATTCAGGACGATATATTGTTGATTTGCAATGGTGAAATATACAATTACAAAGAATTATATGCTTTGATGGGTATAGTACCAAAAACGGATTCAGATTGTGAAGTTATTATCCATTTGTACAAAAAATACGGTATAGAACATACGCTACAATTATTAGATGGCGTGTTTTCGTTTATTTTATTGGACCAAAGTGTATATACAAATGATTCGCATCTATATATTGCACGAGACCCTTATGGAGTACGTCCGTTGTACATTATGCATAATACACATGAATCTGTTGAAAATGAAAATTGTATTGGATTTGCATCCGAATTAAAAGTGCTATCCGAATTTGTAAACACTTCCAAGAAACCATACACAATAGAACATTTTTCACCGGGAACATATTCTGTATACAAATTACCAACCACTGTATCAACCTATTGGAGATTAGAAAATAAAAATATAAAATACCATACAACCAGTTTTTCATACCCAACTACCAAAAGTATTTCAAGTGAAATAACAAAATCAGTATTGAATATACAAAACTATTTAATCAATGCAGTAGAAAAACGTTGTATTACAACGGAACGTCCAATTGCATGTCTATTATCTGGTGGATTAGATAGTAGTTTAATAGCAGCATTAGTCAATAATTATCAAAAAAAGAACGGATTACAGGCAATTGAAACATATAGTATTGGTTTGGTGGGGTCAGAAGATTTACGTTGCGCTAAAATAGTAGCGGAATATATTGGAAGTAATCATACTGAAATATTGTTAGAAGAATCGGATTTTGTCAACGCAATTCCCGATGTAATACATGCAATTGAATCATATGATACAACCAGTGTACGAGCAAGTATAGGTAACTATTTATTAGGTAAATATATTTCACAGAACAGTGATGCAAAAGTAATTTTCAATGGTGATGGTTCGGATGAATTGTGTGGTGGATATTTATATATGGGTCTAGCATCAGATGTATTGGAATTTGATAAAGAATGTCGTAGGCTATTGAAAGATATTCATGCATTTGATGTATTACGTTCAGATAAATGTATTTCATCCCATGGATTAGAACCAAGAACACCATTTTTGGATAGAAGTTGGGTACAATATTATTTATCCATACCAGCACATATTCGATTTAATACAAACAAAAGATGTGAGAAATTTTTAGTAAGACAAGCATTTGATTATTTGTATTTTTCGAATAGCGTAGGAAAACCGCTATTACCAAAAGAAATATTATGGCGAAGAAAAGAAGCATTTAGTGATGGAGTAAGTGACCAATCGCGTTCATTATATGAAATATTACAAGAATATGCGATGGAACAAATGAAAGATGTAGAAAAAAAAGAATATGCTGAAAACACACCGACCACGGCCGAACAAGCATATTATAGAAAATTATTTGAAGATTTTTATCCGGGACATGGTAAAATAGTCCCTTATTTTTGGATGCCGAAATATGTGGATGCAACAGATGCAAGCGCACGAACATTGGATATATACAATATATCGCGTGAGATTCCTATATAGGAACAATTTTCCCGAACTTTTTAGTTTTTACTGGGTGATTGTTTTGTAAATCATTTATAACGACATACAACATGATCGCGATAATTGCAAAGATGAATTGTTTGAAAATAATGATAAACCAATTTTTATCATTATTTATATTGGTAAATGACTCCATAGTATAGTATTGCGATTTACACATTTCAACAATACTATATATTACGTATACGGAAAGAATAAAAGCGATTATATTTATTAAGCTGAATATCATTCTATTTTCAATACAAAATATTATATTATTTCAAGTAAAATCAATTTTATACATGTTTTTCTAAAAATCGGCACTAAATTCAAAGACATTGGAATCACATGTCTTATTTGCCAAAGCGTATTCTGCATTTGTTCTTTCGAAAAAATTAACTTTGGATTCAATACTAATTAATTCCATGAAATCGAATGGATTGGATGCATTGTATACTTTATCATATCCTAATTGAAGAATAAGACGGTCTGCTACAAATTCAATATACTGGGTCATTAATTTATGATTCATACCAATCATTCTACATGGAATTGCCTCTGTAATGAATTCCTTTTCGATTTCGACAGCTTCTTGTATGATTTCATAAATACGCTTTTTGTTCAATTTCTTTACTAATTTACTATATAATAGAATTGCAAATTCTGTATGTAATGCTTCGTCTCGTGAGATTAATTCGTTTGTAAATGTGAGACCTGGCATAAGACCACGTTTCTTAATCCAATAAATAGATGCAAAACTTGATGAAAAGAAAATACCCTCGATTGCAGCAAATGCAACCAAACGTGATGCAAATGAACTACGATTATCATTGATCCATTTTTTTGCCCAATCAGCTTTTTTTGCAATACAAGGGTAATATTTGGTGGCTTGGAATAATTTTGTTTTTTCGGCGGAATCTTTTATATACGTGTCAATCAGTAATGAATATTGTTCATTATGTATTGATTCGATTGCAATTTGGAATCCGTAAAATGCGCGAGCTTCGGATAATTGAACATCACTCATAAAACGCGATGCCAAATTTTCGGTAACAAGCCCGTCAGATGCCGCAAAAAAAGCAAGTACCATAGAAATAAAATGTTTTTCATCGGCATTCAGTTTATCCCAATCACCAAGGTCTTTGGATAAATCACACTCTTCTGGTCGCCAAAAACAATCAACTTGGCGTTTATACATATTCCATATATCATTGTCTTGAATTGGAAACATTACATAGCGACTATCGTCTTGTTTTAACAGCGGTTCAACAAATGGTATATGTGGCGATACCTCGGACATTCTTCCTAAATAATATACTCGTTAGATTTTTATACCGTTTTATAAATGTATTTGTGAGTTACAAATTACAGTTTGTAATTACACAAATCAGCTGCATTATCCAAATGTACAAAATATATTTTCCATAATAAAACTATATTTATAATATAACATCATAATAGCAGTCGTCGTCACACAATACTGAAAAATATCAAATGCGAATATAATGAAAAAATAAAATAAAAGGGTATTATAAAATGGATGCATCTAATTTAGAGAATTCCAGGGAAATTCTTGGAGAATTAAAAAAAGAAGAAAAGAAACGTGGACGCAAGGCAAAAAAACAAAACGAAAAAGAATTAATCAATGAATATTATTCTGAAATTGAGAAAGACAAGCAATATTCTAATCAGAAGAAAATATATGAGAACATGAATTACATGTCAAAACAAGACAAACTGCAATTTGAATCGAAATTCACAAAACCAAAAAACAAACACCAAGAGCAATTTGTTTCCAAATTAAAGAACAAAGAAAAGAAAATCGTCGTAGTAACTGGTCCTGCTGGAACTGGTAAAACTCTACTTGCAACCGAACATGGTATTCGCTATTTTTTATTAGGTGTATATGACAAGCTAATTTTTACCCGTCCATCTGTTTCAGTCGATGAAGAATTAGGATTTTTACCGGGAACATTGGAAGAAAAAATGGCACCTTGGGTAAGACCAATATATGATGTATTGTATAATTTTATAACACCAAAAGAAGTTCAATATTTAATGGAGGAAAAAATAATCGAAATTGCTCCACTTGGATATATGAGAGGAAGAACATTCAAAAATTCATGGATAGTAGCCGATGAAATGCAAAACTCAACAATATCACAAATGAAAATGTTATTAACCAGATTAGGCGAGAACAGTCGATTAGTAATTACCGGAGATTTAGAACAATTTGACCGTAATCACGAATTCAATGGTTTAGACGATTTTTTGAACAAATTCAAGGGAAAACGCTCGTCAAGTATATCCAGTTTTGAATTTTCAAGAAACGATATTCAGCGTGAAGAAGTAGTAAAAGAAGTATTGGATATTTATTCAGGAGATATACCGTCAACATACGAATTGGATAAAGATATTGATACCGATGAAAATGATTTAGGTAATTTATGAATATACATACCAATAAAACAAAAATAATATAGTAATTAATTATATAATGGCATTCAAAAATAAACTTGGTACATTTGTAAACAAAATGCAAAATAAATTATTTAAAAATGTAAGTAGTATTAGTACATCAAACGGTATATTACATAACAAAGTATTGTTGTACGTAGTTTTTATATTTGCACTATTGAATCTATTTCTTTTTGCCAATACAGGTAATTACACATCTGTTGTAGTATTTTTATTGATTGGATTTCTTACTTCGTTTTTTAGTAAAAATATGTTAGTTATTTTACTACTTTCATTGATTTTGACAAATATATTGAAATATGGTTCATCATTAAGTGAAGGGTTTGAAGAAGGTGCAAAAGATAAAGGCGAAGATGACGAAGGGTTCGAAGAAGGTGCAAAAGATAAAAGCGAAGATGACGAAGGGTTCGAAGAAGGCGCAAAAGATAAAGGCGAAGATGATGAGGAACAAAATCAAAAAAAGAAGAAAAAAGGTATAGACGACGAAGGGTTTGAAGAAGGTGCAAAAGGAGAAAAAGAAGGTGACGATAAAGAAGGTTTAGAAGATTTGAAAGAATATGCAGAAAAGTTATTAAACACTATATCAGGATTAAATAAACAAATCGACAAATTTTCAAAAATGAGTTAAATAAAAATTATTGAAAAATGATATCTAATAATTATATAATATAGATTTATTAGATATGGGAGGAGATCCATTCAAAGAAATAGGTGATTTTTTTAAAAAAATTGGCGGTATTTTCAAAGAAATTGAGAAATTTTTTGTAAAAATTGGTAATGCATTTAAAGCAATTGGTACATTTTTTACTTTTATTGGTGATGTATTCAAATCTATTTTCAGTTATATTACTTGTGGATTCAAAATGATAATAACGTTACCAGTATGTTTCAAATGGTATTCATTGGAAATTTTAGGAAAAACAATATATGCTCCTATTGGTTTTTTATTTTATGTAACTGGTCTAACATTTGTTGAAAATATGATTTGGGATTTAATACAACAAATTGATTGTTTCATGTTATCCATATTTGGAAGTAATCTAACTACTACATGGGAGGGCGCGACAAAACAATGTTATTCTTGTAAAATAATACCTATTCCAAAGTTTCCAAAAATAAATTTATAATATATATAAAATATATAAAATGGCGAAAAAATGTTTACCTGGGGTAGTATGTATCGAAAATATGACGTTAGTAATAATATTGGTTTTATTGATTATCATTGGTTATATGTATTATATTTATATTACAAAATCAATTGAGAAACCTACATCCAACGTAGTTGTACTATCACCACCTAATCCTCCACCAATTACGTTGAATGGTATTTCAACTCGTTCTGACACAATGAGTGACCCATATAATCCACCATTAAGAAATGATGGTTATTATTTCCCGCGTGATTCCGCCGATGTTCGCGGAATACCAATTAATATCAAAACCCGTGGTACCGGTATGGATTATACTCAAATCGGTATTTTGACACGTCCAAATGTTAGAAATTCACATAATGGTGAAATGATTTTACCGTTAATGGGTCGCAGATTGATGAACGGACGTGATAAATGGCAATATTACACAATTTCGAATACTGGTAATATGAATACAAAATTACCAGTAAGTTTGAAAGGTAAGAGTTGCACCGGAGAATATGGATGTGATGAAATCAATAATAATGATACCGTCTATGTAGAAGGATATAATGATACGTTTGTTGCCACTATTTATGAGAACAGCACATTTTCATATATTCCGTATATTTAAAGCAATATATTTAGGAAATAGAAGTCAAAAATATGATGTTTTATAAATAATTATATAATATTATATTATTATATAATGAGTTTTAATATAAGTGATTCTTCCAGATTTGCGAAGGATAAAAGTCTACTATGTGATTATTATGATTGCTCTATATATTTTAATCAATATGAACGAACCCCCAATAATGGTGGTTGTGTAAAAATACCATATTTTACACCCGAAAATGTAGTCAAACCAAATGGATTATTTATATCAAGTGAACCTACTAAAAAATATATGTCAAGTTCTTTACAGATTTATAAAAAAACACATGATATTGGCGGGATTGATTATGATGGTGAATTAGTAATAGAAAATAAACAAATTACAAATGGAGATAGTAAATTGTTTGTATGTTTTCCATTAAAAACAATGAATATACAACCAAATGAAATCGATAAAATTATTACTAAATCGGAAAAAAGTAACTCAAATGAATTAAAAATGAATGTTAATGTGAATAGTATGTTCAATAAATTACAAAAATATATTTTTTACAAAAGTGATAATGATATTGTAGTTGTATTTACTGAACCAATTAACGTATATACTATGTTTGATAAATTTGTACCATGTAATTTATTCTCTTCATACAATAATAGCTATAACATTTTACAAAATGTTCCAGGAAAAGACCAATTTCAAAGTATAACAGAAGGATTTGTAGAAGGGATTGATTCCGGTGAAATGGATTGCACCCCGATTGATGTTACAACAAATCAACCACTTACAGATCTTCCAACAATAGTAGGTTTGAATAGTGGTAGTGATTCTCAAAATAAAACAATTAATTTATTATTTGCAATGATAATGTTTGTTATTATATTATCCGTTTCAATAGTTGGTGGTCCGCCATTATATAAATACGTTTTCAAGACTAGGATTGAAGATACTAATTTGAAATTTACTTTTTTATTTGTACTATTTTATTTATGTTGGAGTTTTTTAGGTATGACCATTGGTGGCTTTATTATAAAAGATGGTGCTACAAGTTTAGCAGGTATATTTTTTACAGTATTAATAGGAATATCAGGTATTATTTCGTACCTGGTTTTAAGTACAGATACAGATTTTGCAGATTATTCTTTTTTTGGAACAAAGAGCGAGGAAATCAAAGAAACGTTTATATGGCTGCTGTTTGAAAACGGATGGCTATTTAAATATTTCGGAGATTTTTTTTCTTTGTTTTCTAATCCTTCTTCTAAATACTTTTATGGTCATATTGTAGCTGGAATATCAATAATAATATCTAGTATCTTTCTTGGTCTTGTAACAAACAAAAAGAATAAAGATAAAAGTAAAAGAAATCTGGCAGGTCAGAAAGATGAAGCAAAAAGAAAAAATTTTGCAATAGCAATGATTAGCGTGTTTGGTTTGTTTTCTGCAATCTTCATAGTTGGCCCTTTTGTGGGTTTTATTACAGGACAATAAAATATCAAATCAACTACGATTTGATATTTTATTTTACACGATTAATAAATTATACTGTAAACAATTTAGAATAAAGAAGCGCCGCCGACTTTGTCAGCAACTGGCTTGAAACTACTTTCAGTAAACATAGTTGGTGGACTTTGTCCAAGTGGTGCGCGCATAGCAACAACTTCTTCTTCTAATGATTTCTGTTCAGGTGGATTCATGGCTTTCATTTCTGCTTGTCGCTTAGGTTCTGATGGAGTGTATTGCATAATAGCAACGCGACCAGTTACAGCCGAACTGCGGCGTAACATTTCATATGCAACAAAAACAAACAAAATACCTAAAACAGGATTTGTATATAAGAACAAATAAACAGTAATACAAAAGATGATTGCCATACCTAGTGCAGAATCAAGATATTGTGCAATTTCAAAAGGGGCTTCAATTGGAAATACAATGTATATGATAAACACAAAAAGCCATACCATTTCATAAATACTGAATGATTTCAACGATGCTGGTAAAGATAGTTTCATTATATAATGTAGATTTATATTTTTTTATCATATCGTTTCCCAAAAATTGATTGTATATTCCTAAAATCCGAAACATCAACAAAACAAATATAGAACTTTATTATGAATTATAGAAAATTTTATGCTAAAAAACCGAAATCGGCTAAATCTGATAATCAAACACATATTGTTTCATTCAATGAAGAATATAAAAATACTATCTGTAATTCTGCATATTTAGGAAAAAAAGGATATACTATACCAAAACAAGCATTGAAAGAAGATGACTTGGCATTCTTATACAAAGATTTGACAGTAAAACCGGTTGTATTTGGTCCCGGTGCGGCTGCACCAGAAACCGAATTTGCTGTGTATCGTGAAAATGCAAATAAAATATACATACCACGATTTTATGGAATACAACGTTATGGATTACCTGCAAAAACCGAGATTGAATGCGGTGATGATATTGATATTCCATTTGTGAAACCATTACGTGATTATCAGGAAGAAATTATAAAAATATATATGGATTATGTGAATAAGGATATTTGTAAAAATGTACATGGTAACGGTGGTGTATTGGAGGTTCCAACCGGTAAAGGAAAGACCGTAATGGGACTAAAAATCATATCCAATCTCAAAAAAAAGGCATTGATAATAGTTCATAAAGAATTCTTGATGAATCAATGGATAGAACGTATAGAAGAATTCTTACCGACGGCGCGGGTCGGAAAAATACAGGGGCCTACATTTGATATACACGAAAAAGACATTGTAATTGGTATGATACAAACCATTTATGATAAAGAATATCCAGTGGATGCATTTTCATCATTTGGAATAACATTGGTAGATGAAGTACATCGTATTGGTAGCGAACAATTTTCAAAAACCTTATTGAAAACAATTACGCCATATATGTTGGGTATATCCGCCACGGTAGATAGAAAAGACCAATTAACAAAGGTGTTGTTCATGTTTATTGGTGAAAAAATATATAGTCAAAAAACGAATATAGGAGATGAAGTAAGTGTACGCGCTATAAATTATATATCACGCGACTCCACATTCAATGAAGTCGAATATGATTTTCGCGGAAGTCCAAAATACAGTACCATGATTTCAAAATTGTGCGAGTTCGGACCACGGAGCGATTTCATAGTTAGCGTTATTGGTGATTTAATCCAGGAAAATCCTGACAATCAAATAATGATATTATGTCATAATCGGTCATTATTGACCTATTTACGTGATGCAATTGAACATAAGAAAATTGCATCAGTAGGATATTATTTAGGGGGTATGAAACAACACGATTTGAAAGAAACCGAAGGAAAACAAATTGTATTGGCGACTTATGCAATGGCAGCCGAAGCTTTGGATATAAAAACATTATCCACGCTAGTGATGGTTACGCCTAAAACGGATATAACCCAATCAGTCGGTCGTATATTACGCGTAAAACATGATAATCCGATTATAGTGGATATTGTAGATTCTCATGATTTGTTTCAAAATCAGTGGAAGCAGCGCCGTGTGTTTTATAAAAAGGCAAATTATCGTATTCGCCAAATCGATAGCAATAAATATACGAATATGTGTTTAGATTGGGATAACGATAAAACGTGGACGCATGTTTTTGAACCGAAAAAAATGAACGAAGAAACGCCTAAATGTTCAGAAGACGCCCCGATTCGTAAATGTTTGATTTCGTTGGATAATTTAGAAAATTAGAATCCAAGCATAGGAAACATTTTCTTGCATGTTTTCTTGGATTTTCTGGATTTTTTAGCGGATTTTCTGGATTTCTTAGCGGATTTCTTGGATTTTTTGGATTTTTTGGATTTTTTTCCACCAATGGTCTTTGAACCATATTGATAAGAAGAACCACTTAATCCAGTAACATATGGTTGTAATAAAACACCAGTAGTTGAATTTTCAAGAGATACACCTCCCATTATATAGTATATTCATATAAAAAATATAAAAATATCATTATTGTATAGAATAAATGTCTAAAAAGCAAGATAGAAAAGGATATACTAAACGTTTATACGAACAACATTTGGAAAGGTTAAAAAATATGAAACCAACTGTCGATAATAGAGAACCGAAACATTTACCTTATTCCAAAAAATGGGAAAATGAGTATAATCGAAAAATAGATAAAATAAATGATTTTAATACAAAATTGGTATATCGCCTAATAAACAAAACATCATGTATTGACAATCAACTAGATAGACGTATGAAAGAAGTATTAGATTTCAAACGTCAAATGGTGATAAATAAACGCAGGATGGAAATGGAAAAAATAGTGAGCGAAAACATAATATTGCTAAATAGGTTGAAAAATATTGAACCAACGCTAAAAAATTGAATTTATTTTTCATTTCTATGCAAAAAATAAACAAATAAATGAAAACATCCAAAGTGAAACAAAAGTTACGCAATTCAATTGAAGCCTCTAAAATAGAAATATACACTAAAAAATCGGAAGAAATATATCATTTAATTTTAGAAAAACTTTGTACTAAAATTAAATCGGAAAAAGAAATAGATACAATTACTGTATACCACATGGAATCATTATACCGAGACAATACTTATGATAAATATGAATATATGTTTGCAAATGTAGAATAGAATTCTATTTGTAACTTTTCTTCAAGGTTTTTGGTCGTTTCCCATATTTACAATGTTGGCGTTGTGAAAATCCTTTCGGTTTTTTGCAGTTAATACTTCTTTTGTATTTTAACGACCATTTTTTTCTTCGCGTATTGTTTTTTGTTGTATTCATTGTATTATATATATTGAAAAATAAAATAAATACAACATTTTTTGTAATAATATAAAAATAAATGGAGAACAACGAGAACAAAGAAAAAATCGCGGATTTATCTGCATTTAGAAAAATAATTCACAATATAAGAAATATGTTAGAATTGACAGAAAATGAAAAAGAATTTATAAAATCCGCAAATGAAGGTGAAAAAATGGAAATTATATTAGAATATAATAGAGTCTTACAACTTTTAGTGAGAAGCATGTATGAATGTATGTAATTTTATGAAAAATATTTTATTATATACAAATATTATATAATGAAAATAAATAATATAAGTCATATAGGTGATATACTTGCAATTCCGTTTTTTGCTTTGTTGTGTTTGTATTTTTACAGAATAGAGAACAAAACGCCAATGGAATATATATTGTTATTATTTAGCGCAGGAGGATTTGTATTAGATATATTATTCACTTATCTTTATCTATTTCGTAACAAATCTATCAGTTGAAAATATTTGCCAATTTATTAATGTGAATTACCATAGACCCATTTGGCATAACGCGTTTTGGAATCCATTTTTTGAATTTAGTACTAAAAATACATTCGATTAATAATGTTTTATTAATATCTACATATCTATCTTCGGCAACATTTTCAAAATCATCATCATCGTCACTTTCTTCAATATAGTCCAAATTTTTATTTTCACGAATGTTTCGGAACAATCCATTCATGAAAATACTTGTTTTATAATCTGGTATACATGCAACATTATAGTATACCAATGATTTGTTTTTACCAAATGCAAATAGATGATATATATCAAATTGTATGTCTGCAATTACGTGAAATGTGGTTGGATATTTATATTGAGGTTTCGAAAAATCGATCACGGGTTTACAAACAAATGGAGTTTGTTTTGTATCGATTTCTTTTTGGACATTAGTGTTGGTATTTATTTTTCGCGTTAAAGAAATATTCAAATAAGGTGCAACGTGTGAAAGCATTCTATATTGCAAATGGTGAATGGTATATCCGATATCAGCGCTAATTTTTTCAGGAATATTGATATTACATTCAAAATCGCTACACTGATAATTATACCATAATGATGGTAGTGCAAATACCAAACCATTTTTGTGTGTGAATCGTTGAACAATTTGATTTTTCATGAAATCATGCAAATATCCTAGTTTTTCGCTAAATAAAAAGGAACCAATGGAAATTCCCTTGTATGAAAAAATATCTTCAATAACAAAGAATTTCTTTTCATCGGCAGGGTCGGCATTTTCCAAAATAGTTCCATATAAAACAGTCCCTAATGATAGACAAGGCTGAAATATCGTATTAATTCGTGTAATTTTACTCACTTTTTTATCGCGATTCAATTCCATTAAATAACACACATCCATATTTTTATAAAAGGTGAACCATGCGAAAAATTTCTTTCCCGCAGGTATCGCCAAAGTAATATTATAATTAAGGGAAACTTTCTTATGTGAAATTGTTTCATAGGAAAGTTCAAATTGTGGAAAACGTTTCATAATATTTTGACATTGAATAGCAGTGAGCTCCATTACGCTTTTATATGTATAAATAAAAATGTTTTTATATCTATTTAATAAATATTTTATTACATCAAACCAATTTTACGCTTTGATTCAATTGTCGCTTTACTCATTGCAACTCCAAATACCAAAATTTTTGCTAAATTTTCATCTCTATCAAAACGTAAATTCAACATAATTTGTCTCATCTTTTCATAATATTGTTCATTATGCTCAATTACTTCGGAACTCTTTTCATAGGAAATTATTCTTTCAATTTGAGTTGGTGGCATTTTTTTACCTTTAAGTTCTCGTTTAACTGTCTTTTTAGCGGTTTTTCTTGCTTTTCGACTACTCTTTGATTTGGTACTACTACTCCTTGATTTTGAACTTCTACTACTTCTACTTTTACTACTAGTGCCCGAGGCTATTCTTGGCATGTTATTCGTATATATTATAATACAGACATTTCTTGTTCTAAATAAGAATCAAGCTCATTTTGCATATTTTCGCTATTAAAACTAAACATGTTCTCATCCTCGTTGTTTTTTTTGTTGATCATTTCATCTAAAATTGTTTTATATTTCTCAGTTTGAGTTTTTACTAAATCTTTTGTTTTCTTGGTAGTGTAGGTATCTTTTAAATAATTGAATAAATAATGGATAAGAATAATTATAATAATGGACATAATGATATTTTGAAAAAGCCATAGCATTAGTTGTTTATGTTCTCAAATATCTATATGTTTTTAGATAGATTTGATATGAATAATAATTACGTAGAAACAAAAACATTTTTTGAAAATACTTAAATAGATATTCCTAAATATTTTAGACAAAGAATGCCGGCTATTATAATTATTGAAAAATTAGGTTCACTTAAACAAGTTAATTTCAAAAATTATGACGAAAATGAATTATACAAAAAAGCGGGTTTCAAGTCCGCCGAAGGATTTAAATGTCATACTTCATGGAGTATCGATATGGATTCTAAGAAATACACAATAAGCGTATATGGTAAGACTACTGGAAAAGCAAATCAAGAAAACAAATACGAATTTCCTCCACCGATTGACAATACATTGTTTTTTGGAAATTGTGTCGTTGTAAAAAAAATGGAATCGCATCCAAATGAAGTAGTCGATTTATCTGAATCTGCTTGGAATGAAATATATGAAACATTGTATGGTGGTTTTGAAGATTTAGGTGATGAAGATTCGGAAGATGAACACGATGATGAAGATGATGATATTCCAACAACAAAAACCGGCTATGCAAAAGATGGGTTTGTAGTTGACGACGATGAAGACGACGAAGACGACGACGACGATGAAGATGATGACGAAGAAGAAATTATTGTAAAACCAAAATCGAAACGTGTAACTAAATCTAAAAAAAACAGTGCAATAAAAAGCGTATTTGATTTAAAACCAATCGAAAATGTGGTAATTGAAAATTATTTAGATTGTACAAGTGAATTGGTTGAAGAAGAATATGTATAATTATATTATATAGATGGTAAATACAAATCTGTATAATACTTTGTTCGGGAAAAATCAAAAAGGGGGAAATTTAGTATCTTTTGGAAAAAACAAGAATTTTTTCAAATTACTGGATGAAAAAAAAGGGTTTCTAATGATGGTATTTGCGAATTTGATAGTTCAATTGGGAATAACGTATTATGTAATGGAAAATTCAAAAAATGAAAAAGAAAAATTGGACATAAAAATGTGGATAGTTTTCGTCATAGGTTTATTTGCATTGATATTTATAATATCATTGGACTTGCCATTATGGTTGAAAACAATCATATTTACTATTTTTTCATCACTCATTGGATACATATTGTCATTTTTACGAAATAGAGTCGACCCTACAATCATCAAAACGGCTATATTTGGAACAATGGGGATATTTGGTAGCATGTTCTCATTTGGATTAATTATGATTTTATGTGGAGTGGAACTTACTCAGCGTTTTGGTGGATGGTTATTATTAATACTACTGTTATATATTATTGTGAAAATTGTAACCATGTTTATGGGTAATTATTCAAATTTTGTAAAAGGATTTCTCGTTTTCGGATTGGCTTTGTTCTCTGTATTCATTGTATATGATACAAACCAAATATTACAAAAAGATTATTACGGGGATTTTATAACAGCGTCAATGGATTATTATTTGGATATTATTAATATCTTTGTCAAATTAGTGAATTTTATGTCACTAGAAGAATAATTCCACCATAAAAATATATTTGTGATTACAAATGAAGTCATACAAAATACAATTAAAATATTTAGAAAAAATCAAGTCATATCATAATATATAATGATATGTCCAGTTTGTCTTGAAGAAAAAAAAGAACTCAAACATATGTGTAAAAAGCATAAATATTGCGAATGTTGTATAGAAATATCAAAATTGTATTTTCATAATTTTCACCAATGTTTTTTATGTGTTCAAGATAGGTGTTGGGTAAATGCATTATATAATAAAAAAAAATAATTTATTTTTGTAGATTTGTATATTTTGCATATTTTTATAATCTTGAATTCATACAAGGAAATTTAATAACACATCCAATCCGATTACATATGGGACATATGTTATAACTTCGATTTATAGAAGTCGCAATATCATAACATGATTCATGTAGTGATGTATTGCACCGAACACACATTAATAAATTTTTAACATCGACTATTTTATTACAAATTGCACAAATTTCATTCTCATAATTTGATTTCAAAAATGAACGATTTACCATTTTATTTCTTCTTATTGAAAAGAAGTAAAATACATAATAAATCAATTTTTTAGGTTTTGTTTTTATTTTGAATTTATACAATGAAATTTACCAACCGACCCAATACGATTACATGCAGGACATTTGGTATACGTTTTATTAAAACTCGTTGCAATATCATAACATGATTCATGTAATGATATATTACAACGAACACAAATTAGTAAATTTTGAATATCAATATTCTTATTGCAAATTGCACAAATATCATTTTGATGTTTTGATTCTGATGAAGTAATGTTTCCCATTTTGTAATAGTGTTATTGAAAAAAAAATATGAAATAGAGAATGAATCAATTTTTTACATTTTTGTTTTTACATTTTTGGCAAAATTTATGATTTCCAATGTTTTCCGCAATCTAAACAAGTAACAAATATAGTTGCAGGTTCATCCGCACTACGAGTTTGTAATTCATAATAAGTACATCGTTTTGACTTGCATTTTTTACAAGTGAACATATCAGTAGATGCTTCAATATTAGAAGTATATTTTGAAGTATCGCGTTTTATTTTACGCTCAATGAATACGCGCCAATGAGAAGGATTCATTTCTTGATGAGTCATAAATGCAATACTTTGAGGCGTAATTTCATTTTGCTTAATTTGCTTTAATAAATCTTCATTTTTTAAATTAGTATAAATCGAACGCAAACGGTCTAAGTATAATTGCGCAAACGCCGGATTTTCCCATTTTTTAACTATTTTCCGAATATTTGCTTCTTTGATAGTATAATTATAAACCCCTTTTTCAAGATTAATTGACATAGTATTGTCTTGAAGAATGGTTGCGAATTTTTTACGTATATTTTCGCGAAAAGTATCTGGATTCGCAATTTTACGATTTATTTCTGAGCTCATCTTTTATCGTATTGGTTGTATAATATTATACAAATTTATATTTAATTCAATTTTTTGTTTCTATAAAAATATAAAAATGTTGAACAAAGAATATAAAAAATATACATCATAGACATTTATATGGAATCTATTAAAAATCTCTGTGATTTTAACTGTTTATGTTATAACAATCCTGTGAGATATAAGAATATGAAAGAACGATTTACAAAAGTTGGTTTAGATTTAAACATATTTGAAGGCGTAGAGATTACAGACCCTCGCATTGCAAATCAACCAATCGATGTAGGTAATAAACGTCTTTGGTCAATTACATACGGTCATATTGATATGTTGAAATTATTTCTAAAAACGGATAAAAAATATGGATTTTTTTGCGAAGATGATATTTATTTGCACAAGGATTTTGCAAATCATTTACCAAATATTATGCATGAATTTGAAACTATGAATTTGGATTTTTTATTATTAGGACATATGACAAATTATGCGATTGAAGACTGGATACAAGGTTATCAATTAAAAGGGCATTTTGAAAATCGCCCATATAAATATCATAATTATCCTGCAACTGAACACGGACATTGGGGAGCACATTTGTATATGGTAACCAGAAAACATGCTGAATTTTTAATAGAAAAATTTGGAAATGGATATGCGGACGAAACATTAGTAAATTCTTCATTGCCTCATTTTAGTCCAGATTGGACAATTACCAAACAAGGAAATCGCGCATTGATGTATCCCATGATGGCCGTAGAAGATGCAATTGGGGACTATGGCCACGGTGGTCAAACTGAATATCATAAAAGTAGTACACGTTTGAATTATGATCCTGATTTTTTTATTTAGAGAATATAAAAAATATATCAAAAAGGATACAAATAAATGTTTTTTATTTTTGTATAGAAAACATTTGCAAAAATGGAAAAACGCGCGATTTGTATAATTGGATTTACTCCAAATGAAATATGGTTAGACTTTCTAAATAAAATAGATAAATGTAATGGATATGATTTTTATTTCATAATAGATATCGATTATGTGGATTACTATTCAATATATGGTTACAAATATCCCAATGTAAATATTGTAATACTATCCCACGTCGAAACCGAAGAAAATAATTATATAAATTCGTCAAGTAGATTGGGATTTCCTAAAATTATTGCATGGAACAAAGCACTTTATTATTTTTGTAAATTGAATAAATCATATGATTACGTATGGTTTTTTGAAGATGACGCATTTTTTTATGATATAAATACAGTTGTTTCGATAGATAAAAAATATCCAAATAGTGACCTTTTAACCCAAGAATATGAAGTAAATGAAAATGGAGAACATAATTATTGGTTTTGGTATGGTATAGATTTTATCATACCACCTCCATACTATAATGCAATGATTTGTGTATCAAGATTGTCACGAGAACTATTGCAAAAAATAGATGATTATGTCTCCGAATCAAAAACAATGGTATTTATAGAAGCAATGATTCCTACAATAGCAAAACATCATAAATTAATATATGACCATCCTGATGAAATGAATAAAACATTACAATGGCGATATGATTGGAATATTACAAACATAACACCTGAAAATATATACCATCCTATTAAAAATATTGAAAATCATAAGATATTTCGTCAAGAAATAGCAAACCGGTGATTAAATTATTTCTAAATCTTTTAATTTCCAATATTCACAACCACCGTTTGGTAAAGGACGTTTTACGATAAACGGTATTTTTTTCTGTTCAAGTTCAGCTAATGCAATCAAATATCCATCGATAATATCAGATTCAACTTGAATAAATGGCTTTGACCCTGAATTTATTTGATGAGTTCTTTCTCCTAAAATTCTTGTTTTTTCATATTTTGTTAAGAATGGTAAAGTTTTGTGAAATGGGTCTACAATTGTTCCATTTTCATTTCTAATAATTGTTGTCAAATTTTCAATTTCTTCATAATTATGAAAATCTAATTCGGGATGATAATCGGTTATAATATTTTTTTTGATATTTTCATTAAATTTTTGTAAATAATTTTCATCATCATCTACATCATCATCAGTATCTTCATCGTCGTCTCTATCATTCAAAGTGAATTGATTTTTTTCAACTGATTTAAATATTTTTTCTTCATCAATATCATCATCACCGTTATTATCATCGTCTTCTTCATTATCGTCGTCTTCTTCATTATCGTCGTATTCTTCATTATCACTATTAATAGATTCGTCTTCATCTTCGTCCATATCGTTAGTTTTTTTAGCATCAAATTTCGATTTTTTAGGTAATTCTAAAACATTTTCGGTATCAGATTCAACGTCAGAATCAACATCAGATGGATATTCGTCTTTTTCGTCCATGTTATATAGTATATTGCAATATTTCTAAATGTATTAAAAAATAAATACATTCAATTTTTTGTTTTTATTTTTCATATTCTTCATTTTCTTGATTTTCTGAAAATACTACAATTATTTGTTATCATCTGTTTTCCATGTATGGTCGCATTCCGAACAAATGTATAAATATTTCAAATTATCATCATCATACCGAATATAAATGACTTCGGGTAATTTGTGGTCATGTTCCGTATTTGATTTACATCCAACGTTTGGACATTTCACATTATAAATGCGCGGTAATGTAGGGTCTAATTTTGTATATTTATTAATAATATGATTGAATTTTTGTTCACCCTTTTTTAATTGAGTATTCAAAACACATACACCTTCGTCGGTAATAGTTTCATCTTTGTTACCACAATTACGACAATAATAAATTAATTTATTAGTATCATTTTCATTAATACTAATATATAACATATTGGAACAGTAATTGCAGAATTTCATTGTATATATTAAAACAATTATTTTAATTCATTTATTCAATCAATTTTTTGTTAGTGAAAATTTCAAATCATTCTTAATAGCTAGTTCTAAGAAAATATATAAATAATATATATAATGTGTTGGAATCAAGATATATCAATAAATACTTTTTTATTTGCATGTTTAGCATTATTATTCATATTTTTTGCGAACACATTTACCAAATATAAAACAAAAACGTTTGATAATCCTTTGATTTATCTATTTTTATTAGAAGTTGCTGGTATGCAATTGATAGAATTTTTTTTATGGAGAAATCTAAAAAATAAATCATTAAATGAATTATTTTCTGAAATCGCATCGTTTTTTGTATTTATTCAGCCATTAACATTGATGTTAATGATACCTAATATAATCATGAAATATAGTATTGTATTTAGTTATTTAATTTTTGTAATAGCTTATTTTGGATACCGAGGAATATATAATCCTATTATTTTTCATACGTCAATTGGTACCAATGGACATTTGTCTTGGGAATGGATGAATTATACGGGTTATGAAAATATATTTTTATTTATTTATTTATTATTTTTTGTTACATCTTTATTATTTATAAAAAATACATTACTATGCTTGTTTGTTTTAATTTCACTATTTATTTCGTTGTTTTTATATTATAAATATAACACGTTCAGTAGCATGTGGTGTTGGTACGTTAATTTATTTTTGTTATATTTTGTAATAGATATATTGATAATCAAACCATTTTATGAATACAATGGGCTATGTTGAATATATGATGTTGAAATGTAAAATACCCTAAAATACAAAAAATTGAATTCAAAAAAAAATATAAAAATATCTATATAATCATTATAACAATGACGAGTACAAATCGTCTAATAAATACAGAATCAAATACTGGTAATCATGTGCAAATATCACCTAAGATGCAATCTAAAACTTCAAAAAAACTCAATGATTATTTGATAAAACACATTGCAAAGAACAGCGGTTTGCCTTATACAAATACGCGAATGCCTGATAATGATTGTGGAATTTATGGCGGTTCGTATCATATAAGTGATGAAGAATATCCCGACTTCTTACGTTTATATGCAAATGAAATATTGACAAAAAACAATGAAGAATATTTGACCGAAAAACAATTGGATTCAAATGGTCCAATTTTGATAGATATTGATTTACACTTTGATTATGCTGTGGATAAACGATTATATGATATATCACACATAGAAGATGGAATTGACATATATTTAGCCGAATTAAAAACTATATATCAATTTGATGAAAACACGAAGTTCAATGTATATGTGATGCAAAAGAATGATGTAAATCGTGTGGTTGACAAAAATATTACAAAAGACGGTATTCACATCATTATTGGTTTGCAAGCTGACCGAATTACTCAAATATTATTAAGAAAAAAAGTGCTTCCAAAAATTGCAGAAGCATGGTCAGATTTTCCGATTGTAAATACTTGGGATGGTGTATTAGATGAGGGTGTTAGTAAGGCAGATTCACCTTGGCAATTATATGGTTCACGTAAGCCACATCACGATGTTTACAAATTAACATATATTTATGAAATTACATATGATACTGATGATGGTGAATTTATTCGAAACAATATTCATTTAGATAACTTCAATGTTATTGAAAATATTGAAAAATTATCAGCCAGATATACTGGTCATCCTAGTTTATTTTATACAAGCGAATTTATAAAAATAAAGGAATCGAATGGAACTCTACAAACCAATGCAAGACAAACAAGACAAAAACGTAGTGCAATGAATAATTATTCGGATGTAAATGCATATATTTTGAAAATAAAAAATCGCGATGAGTTGAAAGATGCTGTTGACGAATTTTTGGATTCAATACAATCATTTGATTATGAATTAAGGGAAGCACATGATTATACAATGACATTACCAGAATCTTATTATGGTAATGGTTCATTTCTAAAATGGATACGCGTTGGCTGGGCATTACGTAATATTCATGATAGTTTATTGATAGTTTGGGTGGCTTTCAGTGCATTGGCTGAAAATTTTGATTTCAATAATATATCCGATTTATATGATAGATGGCAAAATATGGATTTAAAAAATCCATATGGATTGACAAAACGTTCAATTATGCATTGGTCTCGGGAAGATGCTTTGGAAAAATTCAAAAAAGTAAGAGAAACAAGTATTGATTTCTATATTGACCAAACAATCAAAACAATCACTTTGGACAAGATTGGCAGTGACAAGAACTCTCGCGGATGTGGCGATTTCGATATTGCAGGTGTATTGTATCAATTGCATAAACATGATTATGTTTGTGTAAGTGTATCCAAAGGAGTTTGGTATCAGTTGAAGAAACATTGCTGGATTCAAAACGATTCTGGTACTACATTACGTCATTCAATTTCAACCACATTGCGTAATTTATATTGGAAACGAGCTCAGAATTTGATGAATCAAGCAAGTTCATTGAACCCGCCAGATGAAGCTAAATCCAAACGTATGCAAGAAAATGCCAACAAAATATTGAATATTTGTACCAGATTGGGTAATACCAATGATAAGAACAATATTATGAGAGAATCACGAGAATGGTTCTATGACCCCGATTTTCTACAACAATTGGATAGTAACCCATATTTACTATCATTCAATAATGGTGTCATTGATTTTGAAAGCAAAGTTTTCAGAAAAGGATATCCAGAAGACCATTTATCAAAATGCACGAAAATAGACTATGTTCCATTGGACAAAGAAAAACATAAACAAACCATCGATGAAATCAATGATTTTATGCACAAACTATTTCCCGATCCGCAATTATACAAATATATGTGGGAACATTTAGCATCTACATTGATAGGTACTTCATCCAATCAAACATTCAATATGTATGTCGGTATTGGTGCAAATGGAAAATCAGTATTGACCGATTTGATGAAAGAATGTTTAGGCGATTACAAAGGCGATGTTCCTCTGTCTCTGATAACAGATAGACGTGGCAAGATTGGTGGTTTAGCACCAGAAATCGTAGCATTAAAAGGGGTGCGATATGCTCTTATGCAAGAACCCCAAGAAGGAGACCAGATTAATGAAGGCGTGTTGAAACAACTTACCAGCGGGTTTGACCCAATTACAGCTCGTGCGCCATATATGACTGAAATGGTGACATTCATTCCGCAATTCAAATTATGTGTTTGTACAAACGTTTTGATGGAAATCAAAAGTCAAGACCATGGAACATGGAGAAGAATTCGCGTGGTAGATTTTGAATCGCTTTTTACAAATACTCCTGTCCAAGGCGACCCAGAAAAACCATATCAATTCTTGAAGGATGTCAAAATTAATGAAAAATTTCCAGTATGGCGCGAAGTATTCATGGCAATGTTAGTAGATATTGCATTTAAAACAGAAGGTTTGGTTCACGATTGCCCCAGAGTGTTATCCGCCAGTAATTCGTATAAGGAAAAGAATGACTATATTGCAGAATTTATTCGCGATAGAATCATACCAGACCCAAATGGAAAAGTTTCAAAATCCGAAATTACCAACGAATTTTCGATATGGTATAAATCAATTCATGGAAATAATGGGGCTCCAAGTTCTAAAAAGGTACATACATATATGGATAAAAAATATGGTAGTTATGAGAAAAAACGAGCATGGGCAGGAATTCGTATAAATTATGATAACGAAGCGATTGGTGGAGCATCATCTGATGAAGATAATGATGTTGATAATATAAATGAAAGTGATTTGTAATTTTGTTTGTGTAAGTATTTTATAGTAAAAATAATTTACAATAACTACATAAAAATATATTATATTTTTATTATATAATGTGGAATATCTATGGAAAAAAATACGATTTAACAACATTTATAAAATATCATCCAGGTGGAAGTGAAATTTTAGTAAAAACAAAAGGACTCGAAGACTGTACTGCATTATTTGAATCTTATCATGCTTTTTCAAACATTGAATCAATAAGAAAATCGTTAGATAAATATGAAATACTTGAAAAAGATAGCGATATAAAAAATGAATACAATACCGATTTTACAACCTATCACAAATTAATTGAAAAAGTAAAAACTGTATATCCAGATAGAGAATCTATTAAAGCATCTACTTCTTGGTATGCGTGGAATATATCATCTATTTTATTATATATCTATGTAATAAGTCTTATCAATTTTATTGATTATACCTTTTTGAGATGTTTTTTTTCTGTAATAGCATCGTCGATTGAAATATCCATTTTATTCAACTTATTACACGATGGTTCACATTATGCTATTTCGACAAATCCAAAAGTAAATAATTTTATTTCCAAAATATCAAATAGTTGGTTTCTATGGAATCATTCAGTATGGTTTTATCATCATGTTTATTATCATCATTCTTTTACTGGCAATCGAAATGACCCAGATAAACATTTATATTCTATAAGTTTACTATTTGACGCTAATAAATATTATTCAATCGAAACATTGGCGAACATAATATATACATCAATACCAGGGCAATCATTTTCTCAATCTGTATGGTATATTTATAGTTCATTTATAAATCAGTTATCTGTAATTGAAAGAGACCATTTTAAAATACCAAATACTAATCATTATGACATTTTTTCATTGTTTGTAATGTTTTGTAAAATATATGTTTTGTATAATATGGGAATATTGCCAACATTATGTTACATAATAACAGGAAATACATTATATTATTTGAATGTAATGGCTGACCATGATTTATATGAAACACATGAGAATTATTATGATGGCCCCGATTGGGCAAAACGGCAAATATGTAATTCCGGAAATTTTATGAACGGAAATCGAGAATGGACAATGGCATTTTCTGGAATAAATCATCAAATCGAACATCATTTATTTCCCAATATTTGCGGGCATCATTACACGTACATAGCGCCGATTGTTGAAGAATTTTGTAAGGAAAATAATTTACCCTATGTGCACCATCCTACTCTGATAAGTGCATATAATTCATTCATGAAAAAAATAAAAACTTCGTAATATACAAATAAAATTTATATAAAGATTATTTTATTATCATATTATAATAATAGTTATAATATGATTGATTTACGCAGTGATACAGTAACCCAACCAAGTTATGAGATGAGAAAATCTACATTAGATTGTTTAGTGGGAGATGATGTTTATGGAGAAGATCAAACTATTCATTTATTGCAAAAAAGAGCCGCCAAAATGTTTAATAAAGAGGATGCTTTATTTTTTCCTTCTGGAACTATGAGTAATTTGACTGCAATATTAAGTTGGTCATCAAAACGCGGTTCTGAAATAATAGTTGGAGATAAAAGTCATATTTTTTTATATGAACAATGTGGTGCATCACAATTTGGCGGTGTTTCATTACGAACTCTTCCAAACTTACCTGATGGTACAATGGATATAGAAAATATCAACATCAGTATTCGAGATAACGATATTCACGAACCCACTACATCACTTATATGCATTGAAAATACACATAATGCATGCGGTGGACAAGTATTGCCAATAAAATTTTTACAAGATTTGAAACTATTATCTTTGGATAAATATATTCCAATTCATTTAGATGGTGCGAGAATATGGAATGCATTAACCTATATGAATGAGTCACCCTACAAAATTGGTGAATTGGTCGATTCTTTGACGGTTTGTTTATCCAAAGGACTTGGTGCACCCATTGGTTCTCTATTGATTGGAACAAAAGAATTTATTGAAAAAGCAAAACGTATCAGAAAAGCTCTTGGTGGAGGTATGCGACAAGTTGGTATATTAGGCGCAATGGGATTAGTCGCATTAGATAATTTTGACGATGGAATTATTTTAAATGACCATATTCGAAGTAAAAAAATAGCAGATATTATTGGGTTATTACATTCTTTTCAAGTAAAATATCCAGTAGTAACTAATATTATTTTTATTGATATTCTATCCTATGATAAATCGTGGAAAAAAGAAGAAATATCAAGTAACGTCGCTTTACTTTTTAGAGATAAAGGTATACGAGTTAGTGCTTGGTCACAGGAAGTAATACGTTTAGTAATACATAAAGATATAAATGATAGTGACATTGATTATATAATAAAAAGTATTACAGAAATATCTGATTTATTAACTACTATGTAAAAATGTAATATATAATATTTTCAATATATTATATATTTTTCGTGAATATTATTTGAATGTGAATCCATAATAGTTTCCTAAATCAAATGGTACTCCATTTATTAGAGCATATACATAATAAAAAATAAAATATACAAAAAATTCTATACTTTCGATGATAAAAGGATAAATTGCCAATAAAATTGTGATGAATATTTTTAAATAAACATTGATTGTATTGTTAAAAATAAATAAATATACCGCTAAACCTAATATCAAACTATAAAAAATAATAAATAAAATAAAATTGAAGTCTTGTTGTCTATAATATTGCTGTGTTTTATAAAATACTTGTGTATCGTCTGTTGTATAATTATTTTGATTTTGTTGTATTTGGCTTTCAAGTAATTTATTTTCATTAATTACATTGTTTAAATCTGTTTGTATATTATCGATTCCTTCAATTAAATTCATTCCTTCTCTATTATTTATGTTGCTAAAAAATTCAAAATTATTATTTTTTTTTGTTAAAATATTCAAAAATCCTGGTTGTTTTTTTGAACCATACATTTTATCTTTCAAAAATTGGTTTGTATTAGAAATATCATTGATTTTATACTTCAAACGAGTAATCTCTGATTTTTTATTATTTAAGTCAGTATTTAATTTTGATATTTCTCTTTTTAATGGTACAATCAAATTATTACAATTAGGCACAGGAGGTTTTGGTGGCGGTCTGGGTGGTGGATTATAACGACGAGGTGGTGGATTATCACGACGAGCTGGTGGATTATTTCTTGGAAGTCTAAACGAAGGAGGTCTAAATCTTCTTCCCATATAAATTATCTAAAATATCGTTATATTATATTTTTGCATAATTATCAAATTCAGAAGGTTCAAATGGTTTAACTCTTCCATTTATAAACATATCATTGCCTTGAATCATACTAAATGATTCAGATATACTTGTAAATGCTGAAATTACATTTCCTTGCATACAAACTAAATTTCCAGGATCCCAACGAGTACCAGTTGAACAACATGCTGAACCACTACATGTTGGTAGAGCAACACCAATTAAATTACCTGACGAAATATCTTTTTGTCGTTGTTTTTCTAATTCGGATGCACTAATTATATTTGCATTATCATTATTAATTTTATCAAAATTCAATTTATCTCTACTGTATATTATAATTAAATTATAAATAACAAAAATAATAATAAATGCAAAAATGAACATAGTTGCAATATCAATAATTGCACTAGGAATAATTGGTATAAAATATTGAATCATAACTAATGCTAGATATACTAACAGAGTTATTACCACAACAACGCCAATATAGTTGTAATACACATATCTTTTACGATAACTCTCATTTAATTCTTGCTGTCTATTTTGACTAAATTCAGCTTTATCAATTAAATCTTTCTTTTTCTCTAATCTATCTTTTTCATTATCAATTACTTGATTAACTATATCTACATTATCACTAGTGATTGTATACGTATCTGGCATTATAATATATATTTATATATATATTATATTTATTTTTTACTTCCTATTAGAAAAAAAGCAACTATAAACATAGTAGCAGCGGCAATTGATGAAGCTATTAGCAAATTATCTTCACTGGTTATCAACATTTCATTGTCTTTCTTGACTTGTTCTGAAATTAAAAGATTTTCATAAGAAAAAAGTAATGTATTTCCATTAAAATCATATTTTGGGTCTTTTGATAAGGTGGTTTGTAACTGATTATATAAATTCATATTATTACCATTTACTGTTGCAGTATTACCGCTTGATGATGATGCAGTATCAATGTATGTATATCCCTCTACTAAACTAAAACCTTCTTGAATAGTATCTTTTGAAAATTCGGAATGACTCAATGATGATATTTGTTCAAATAATTGACTTTTCATTTATATAAATATTTTATATTTTATTTAGTAATTTTTACAAATGAAAAATACAATAAAGAACTTGCCAATATAGTTAACATAATATTTGCATATACATTAGCATTAATCTCTTTTTGCTGCGTTTCTTTAATAATGTTTTTATTTTTGTATAAATTATTTAATCTTTTATCTAATTCATCTCTTTTATATGTAATGTCTTTTTTGTAGTTATCGAATGGTGTTTGACTAAAAGCTGACATTTATGTAAAGTATATAATTTATTTATATAAAAAATAAAAAATTGCTAATATTCCTAAAGAACCGATTGCTAAATTGTATGATTTCAATAATTCGCGATTATAATCAACATTTATATCAACGTTACGTGTATCAGCTCCGTCATGATTTGTTTGTAATTCATTAATTTTCATAGCATTTTTTCGGTTTATACAAAGTTCCTTGTCATAACACTTTTTTAAATCAATATTACCACCATTTCTACAATCAATATTAGCATTTTCATTTATATATGAAGAACATGTATTTTCATCATTATAATAATTGTTAGTGTTTATTTTAGTAGTACCATCACTAAATGTCGCCTTATAGTAATAAAAATCATTTGGGTTATATGCAACTGTTAAATTTTTTATTTCTGACATAACTATATTATATTCATTAGATAAATCATTCATTAGATAAATCTTTAAACACATATACGATAATATTTATATGAAAGGGCAGTCGCACTTCCTCGTTGCATTTCACATACTTGACCTGGTCTTAAACATAATGCTAATGCCAATGGGTCAAAACGGTCAATTTCTGGCAATTGTGTTAATGATTTCAAATTGTATTTTTTCATTAATTCATCGGTTTTATTTTCTTCTAAAACAACTACTTGGGGATTTAATACATGTTCTAAAATATTGAATTGTAATCGTGCAATATTATGTATTACTACGAAAATACCATCATGATCATATAAATATTTTAGTTTTGCAGTAATTGAATCATTCGGTTCGTCATCAATAATAATGATAATGGTATCTGATTTTTGTAAAACATTTTCTATGTACATTAAATCTTCAATAATATCGTCTAAATCTTTTGCCCGGACTTTTGATGAAATTAAATATTTAACATACACTTTTTTTTGATTATTTTTATGGGTTACTAACAAATCCAATTGAGAATTCACAAACATAGCATCTGTTTCATTGATACTAAATCCCGTATAATCTTCGACTAAATAATCTTGATAATCAAGCAAATCCAATATTGTTTTACGAGATTTATAAATACTTAAAATACGATTACTTGATGCAGATGACATTATATATATTAGTAATTTGTTTTTTAATTTATTTTTAATAATCAATTTTTTACATATTACAGCTAAACTATGTAAATAATTACTATCATATTGATAATAATTATTTTTTCATCTTTACACAATTACAATAGACGTCTATCTAAATAGCACTAATACACATTGAGTATAATAAACGATTTTGAAAATAGAAAATTACGTACGCCAATGAACCAATTAACATTTGAATGTAGAAATCAATTCCCTTACGTTTAGAGATACCGATAAATAAAGTCAATGCAAGGGCAATAACTAAAAATACAAATCCTAAAACGGATAAAATGTAAAACCATAAACAGTATTTTTTGTTTAAAGGTCCAAAAAGAGCATCTAATGTTTTGTTTTCCATTGATTATAAAGTAATATAAGAAATTTTTTCCTAGACCGAAGATTCCTAAATTTCTTAAATAAACTATTATTAAAAACTAATAAACAAAATATAATAGTAATTTATATTATAGTTTCATGGAAAATTCTACATTATGGAAAATAATAAATCGTCAATTTGAAGACAATCCACAATCTTTAGTAACACATCACATAGAATCTTACAATGATTTTTTCCAGAATGGAATATATCAAATTTTTAAAGAGAAGAATCCTGTGGTAATTTCTTCTAAATATGATAAAACAATTGACGATTACTACCACCAGTGTATCATGTATTTTGGTGGAAAAGATGGGTCTAAAATCTATTTTGGAAAACCAGTTATATATGACGACCATAATTCACATTATATGTTTCCAAATGAAGCTCGTATTCGAAATATGAATTATGGGATGACTATTCACTACGATGTTGAAATTGAGTTTGTGCGCATTTTGAAGCCGGGTGAAGAACCTACAATGGTAGGTATAAACGAAATCACTAAGAATTCAAAAGGTGGAGAAGTTCAATTAGACGATTATGAATATATTGCAGAGAACAATGAATATAAACAACAAAATGCCGGTAATTTTAAAGAAACTATTTCTAAAAATATGGAGGAAATTAAAAAACATTTAGATAACTTTGAAAATGATTTACAATCAGGAGGTGCAAAAAAAACAGATACTACTAAAAAACAAAATGCGGATAGAGTTAAAATGACGCCCAATCTTGCCGCCATGGTTCGCGAAATGACCGAAGAATCAGTTGTTGCACAAAATGTTCAAAGGCATACCATCACATTGGAGAAAATTTATTTAGGTAAATTTCCCATCATGTTACAGTCTCAATTTTGTGTATTGAATGGGTTGGACCGTGAAATACGATATTCTATGGGCGAATGTAAGAATGATATTGGTGGTTATTTTATCATCGATGGAAAAGAAAAAACCGTTATACCACAAGAAAAGTTTGCAGACAATATGTTGTATATTCGCGATGTAAATGATGAAAAATATTTGTATTCCGCTGAAATACGTTCTGTATCTGAAAATGTGTCTAAACCAATTCGAACTTTATCTGTTAAAATGGAAACTCCATCCGCACGTTATTCTAACAAGAACATTGTAGTGAACATACCAAACGTTCGTAAACCAATCCCACTTTTTATTGTATTCCGGGCTCTTGGTATCATTAGTGATAAAGATATTATTACAACGTGTTTACTTGATTTAGACAAATATGAACCTATGGTTGATTTGTTTATACCATCGGTTCACGATTCAGCTGGAATTAATAATCAACAAACCGCTCTTAAATATATTGCATCATTTACTAAAATAAACACAGTTACTTATGTTTTGGAAATATTATCGGATTATTTTTTACCACACATTGGAGAACTGAATTATATACAAAAGGCCTATTACCTTGGATATATTGTATTTCGATTATTGTCAGTGTATACTGGTTTAGAACAACCAACTGACCGTGATAATTTCAAATACAAACGCGTGGAATTGGTAGGTTCTCTAATATACGATTTATTTCGTGAATATTATAACTTGCAACAAAAACAAATTCATTTAGAATTTGAAAAGAAGCTCTATTATAACAAAAAACAATATGAAGAAAATTTGGAAGGGCTTATTCAAGATAGTTATCGTGAAGTCTTTAAAGACCGTATTGTAGAATCCGGGTTCAATAAAGCATTCAAAGGAAATTGGGGCGCACAAACTCATACAAAACGTATTGGTATTGTACAAGATTTGAATCGTCTTTCATTCAATACTATGTTGAGTCATTTACGTAAAACCAATTTACCATTAGATTCTGGGGTGAAACTAATCGGTCCCAGAGTTTTGCATACATCCCAATGGGGATATTTTGACCCAATTGATACCCCGGATGGTGGAAACATTGGGTTACATAAACATTTGGCAATTTCCACATACATTTCACGAGGTATGTCACGAGAGCCTATGATACAATGGTTACGTGAAAAAACGGGCATGAAATTAGTAGAAGAATGTTCTCCACAAATCTTATCCAATATGACGAAAGTAATGGTAAATGGTTTATGGGCGGGTTCTATCAATGAACCATTGGCCGCTATTAAAATGATTAAGTTATTTAGAAGAAATGCATTGTTACCAATTCATTTAAGTGCTACATTCAATATCAAACAGAATACTATTTATATTTATACAGATGCAGGACGTATATGCAGACCAATTTTCTATGTAGACGACGAAACTGGAAAATTATCATTTGATTCCAAAGAAATAATGGGAAAAATAAACAGTGGCGAATTTACATGGAAAGAATTAATTGCAGGGTTTAATGAAAAACGTACTACCGATTTTAACCCAAATGTTCCTAAAATATATGAATTATTTCAATTATATAAGGGCGTTGAAAGTGAAACCAATCCTGCTAAATTAGAACGTTTTTTGAAAGAAAAGGCGATTATTGATTATATTGACCCAAGTGAAAGTGAAGATGCATTTATCGCATTTTCAAATGAACCAATGGAGAACATTAAGAAAAATAAAAATACTCACTATGAAATACATGATTCATTAGGTTATGGTATGATGGGTAACCAAATCATATTCCCCGAGAACAACCCTCCAACCCGTAATTCATTTTCATGTGGTCAAAGTAAGCAAGCAGTTTCACTATATCATACAAATTTTCAAAATCGTATGGATAAAAGTGCTGTTGTTCTCAACTCTGGTCAAATTCCTATTGTGAAATCACGATATATGGAACATATTAATCATGAAGAGAACCCTTATGGTGAAAACGCAATTGTTGCTATTATGTGTTATACTGGATACAATGTAGAAGATGCCATTTTAATCAACGAAGGTTCTCTAAAACGTGGGTTATTTAGAACAACTTATTATAGTACATATGAAGCTCATGAAGAAAGTTCGAAAAATGCAAACACTGTTGTTGATAAACGGTTTACCAATATTGAAAATGAACCATTTGTTGTAGGAACAAAACCAGGATGCGATTACAGCAAATTGGACAAGAATGGTATTATATTAGAAGGAACCGAAGTAAATGATAAGACGGTTATCATCGGTTTAACAACAAATAGTATTGTGAAAAATGAAGTAAGAGTTGATTCTTCTAAAATGCCTAAAAAGGGACAGTTGGGTATTGTTGATAAAACCTATATTACCGAAGGTGAAGAAGGAGAACGTATTGCAAAAGTCCGTATTCGAGAAGAACGTATTCCAAATTTAGGTGATAAAATGGCATCGCGTTCTGGTCAAAAAGGAACTATTGGAATGGTTATACCAGAGTGTGATATGCCATTCACAAAAGATGGTATCCGTCCGGATTTAATTATTAATCCTCATGCCATCCCTACTCGTATGACAATTGGACAATTAGTAGAATGTATTATAGGTAAAGCCGCTGTAATGTATGGTGGATTTAGTGATTGTACTGCTTTTAATAATAAAGGTTCCAAAATCGGTATTTTTGGAGAACAATTGTCCAAAGTGGGATACCATTCAAGTGGAAATGAACTTTTATACAATGGTATGACAGGCGAACAATTAGAAACCGAAATTTTCATAGGCCCAACTTATTATATGCGTTTGAAACACATGGTAAAAGATAAAATCAATTATCGTGCAACTGGTCCAAGAACAGCTTTAACAAAACAACCGGTTAGTGGAAGAGCAAATGATGGTGGATTACGTATTGGTGAAATGGAACGTGATGTTTTGATTTCCCATGGCATTTCAAGTTTCTTACGCGAATCTATGATGGAACGTGGTGATAAATATCATGTTGCAGTTTGTAACAAAACTGGTATGTTGGCTATTTACAATCCATCGAAAAATCTTTTTATGAGTCCAATGGCGGATGGTCCTATTCAATTCACTGGTTCATTGGATGGAAAAGATATGCGTATTGAGAACGTTACTAAATTTGGACGTGATTTTAGTGTAGTTTCAGTACCATATTCATTAAAGTTGTTGTTGCAAGAATTGCAAACCGCTAATGTTCAAATGCGTATTATAACCGAAGATAATATTCAGCAATTAGAGAACATGTCGTTCTCCAAAAATATAAAGAAATTATTACATGATGATGCCGCTACACCTGAAACAGTTATTACAGATATTAAAATGAAACTTCGAGCAACAGAATTACCTGGAAGAACTCCCGAATCACCTGCATTCAACCCAATTTCGCCAGAATCTCCGCCATTTGCTCCTGTTTCGCCAGATTATCCACCTACATCACCTGCATACAATCCACAATCGCCAGATTATCCACCTACATCACCTGCATACAATCCACAATCGCCAGATTATCCACCTACATCCCCTGCATATAATCCAGAATCACCACAATATCCACAAACATCCCCTGCATACAATCCAGAATCACCGCCATATAATCCAGTTTTCGACCCAGATTCACCTCCTTTTGCACCCGATTTAACTCCTGAATTCAATCCAACAACTCCGGATGAACCACCGCCTACGAGTGGTGGAGGTGACGAATATTATGTAGGAGAACAAGTATATTTACGCGGCGGTAAAAAAGCAAATCGTCTATGGAATGTGAGAAACATAGGAAGTAAATTCATTACTATTAGCACAGATGATATGGATGGTATAGATAATTTGGATGATAGTATACAAGTAGTTACTCCAAATGAAATATACCGACCCAATGAAGTTATTCGCGGTAATCAATTACCAGCACAATTCAATAATATAAATCCATTTGAATATCAACCACAACCGAGACCAGAGCCATCTAAAATGAATTTTACGCCGGTTATTAATATAGTAACTGGTAATGATAATAAAATAGATGGAGTTCCGGTGGCTACCACTGAACCAAAAAATCATTTTGTTGAATCATATCCAATTGTTTCTATGGATGGCGGTAAACCTGTACAAAACAATGAAGGTCACGATGTACAAAGCGTTGAAAAAAATCAACAATCTGATAATAATCCAATTGATTTCACAAAAGGGTTATTGATTAAAAAGATTTAGACTTTTTTACTCTGGTTTTATAGAGATATAAAACATCAGAATTTGAGAACTTTTGTAATGTTCTCAAATTCTTTTAGACTTATTAGAATTTTTTATTTTTTTGTTCTTCTACAATATTGGCGGTTTGAATCAGAAAAAATACAATTCTTTCTTTTTACTTTTATTTCTTTCTTTGTTTTATTTAGTCTATTATTTTTTTTGTTGATTGTTTTATTACCACCTTTTTTAATTTTTGATTCATCAAAGTTGATGTCACTATTTTCAAGAAAATCAATATATGGATTTTTCCCTTTTTGGTTTGGTTGATTAGGTATATTAAATTCTTTTTCAAATGTATTATTTTCGTTTCGTATTGTATCCCATATATGTTGAATTAAGGTATTTCCATCTATATATTCTGTTTTGTTTTCCGAAAATATTTTTTTATTATCAATATCAGTAAGAATGTATTTTTTCAGATTATTGTCTATGCCATTAATTTGTGTTAATTGCTTTTCATTATTTAATGGTTGATAAATTTTTATTGTTTTGAACCCCCTCACTAATTCTTGAAGTTCATTTGTCATAATAACATATTGACTCAATAGTAAGTTAATAAGAGTGTTTTCAAATGTAATATTTCGTACAATCTTATCAATGTATGAATTCGCATAAAGGAAATCTTGCATACTTTTAAAAGGTGTTTTCATAGAATTATATAAACCTTTTATTGTTTTACCAATTTTATTAAGTCCTTTTTTTAATAAACTCGCATTTTTAACTGGTTTCATTTTGTCTACTTTAAATTTTTTCAAAATGTCTTGAATGATTAATAATTTTTCTTTTGCTTTGAATTCTATATTTGAATCAATATCTGTTTTAAAAACAATTCCGATAATTTTAATCATTTTGGAAATTTCATTACCATCAACTGATTTAAGATTAGCAATTTCTCTTTTTCTGTTCATTATTCGCGCAAATAAATATTGTAAGATTTTTTTTTTGAAAATTGCAGTTACAAATCGTATCATTTTTATTAATTTTTCTACTTTACTAATTATTTCATACAAATCTTCCACAATGGATTTCAGTTCTTCGTTAGATTCAACTATTTTTGCAAATTGAGATACAAAAACAAGTACTGTACCGATAACCGGCAACGCTGGACCTAAATCTCCTGCTAATTTAGTAAGTTTCATACCAGTTTCAAATATTTCAGTTAATATAGGTCCAAAATCAATTCCTTCATTTGATACTGTTATGTTTATATTTAGATCTGGTAGACTTTCTATTTTTATCAAAACGTTTTCAATATTTTGCTCCAATTCATTTTGAATTTGTTCATATTTATTTGCCTCTGTTGCAATATCATCTTCTATCTTTTGTGCAACTGCTTTCATTTCTTCTGTTTCTGTTTGTATTTCTAGTGTAACTGCATTCATTTCTTGTGTTTCTGTTTTCATTTCTTCCGCAACTTCATTGATTTGTTGTTGGTTTTTTTGTATTTGTTTTACAATTTCAGAACCACTAGATGCTACATCAGAGAGTTGTATATTTTCTTCTTGTAATTTTGGGTTTTTGAGTTCTTGCAATTTTGGGTTTTTGAGTTGTTGCAATTGTTGCAATTCTGTTTTTTTGAGTTGTTGATTTGTTATACGTTGAGATGCTACTACTTTTCCATCTTCGTCATCAATAACAATACTAGATTCGGGAACATAAACAATAGGCTTTATAAATATATAACTATCACCTGTTTTTTCAACACTATAACTACCAGATAATTTATATTTTTCACTTGTTACAGTTTGATTAAAACCGCTTCCTTTATCATCGGTTGATGAACCATCATTTTCAAGTACTTTATTCTTTTCAAATCCTTTGACTGCGTCAATATCAGATTCAGGGACACTAATCGGTGAATTATCCGTAAATTTGTAAAACCTACCACTTTGTTCTTCTACCGTATAAACACCAGATAAGTTATAATAATCACTTGTTACATTCACTGGTTTTGTTATATTTTTAGGGTCGAATTTTTCAACTTTTTTAATATCAGATTCAGGAACGATAACAATTTGTTTTCCATTCCTAAATTTGTAAAACTTACCGTTTTGTTCTTTGACTTTATAATCACCAAATAGGTTATAATCATCAATTGTTATATTTTGCATGGGTTTATTTTATAATATGATAATATTTTAAAATGAGAACAGTTCTAAATATTATATTTATTTTCTAAATTATTGATAACTTTTACAAGGTTCTCAACTATATATTGCGGATACTACACGACCGCCATTTTCACGAGCATATGCACTATGTTGATAATTATATACGCCAAAACAACGAACCAAAAATCGGTCTAACCCATCGTAATTGGGTACAAAAGGCGACCGTCCATGAACCGCTCGATTGTTATCAATAAATACAATTTCGCCATGAGTCAAATTATGAGATAACCGATGTTTATAATAGATATCTACAATATTCTTAATCATTTCATTTGATTCATCTGTTATACCAGTCATCAAATCTTGGTCAAATACTAACAATGGGTCTTCGAATACAATGAGTGGGTCTTCATTCTCCAATCGTTTGTCTTTGTACCCACGTATTATAGACATAGGTCCACGAATATCCCCTTCAATAAACTCATGACCATTCAATTTGAATGACAAATCTACACCCGTATTCCATAATGGCATTTTCAACATTTTCAATTCTGCATCAGTGACATTGTTTATGATGGATTTCACTGGTAATATATATGTATATGCATTTTCATTTCCACGCAAACATGCTAATGATAATATGTCGGGGCGCAATTTTGAAAAAGCTTGTTCGGTATGGATTTCCAATTCCACGCTGCTACTAATACTAGTTTGATTTTTCTCCATTGATTTCACTGGTATAACGTCTTGGAATAAACGTCCATATCCTTCGGCTTCATATGCTATCATATTACTAATTACGCTGACAAAAATACTTTGAATTTTAGCTAATATAGTTTGTTCTCCTATTTTGCAATTATTATTTTCTGGTGTAGTTGGTATTTCGCCAACTGGAATTCGTCGAATCAATAAAAATCCGGTATTACTACCGTTGTCTGCGAAATTTTGCAATAATGTGCGTATTCTTTCCGGAACACGGTGAGATGCAGATTTCACTTGCAAACAATACAAGTCGGGTGAAATTGATGGATTTTCGGAAATATTCATTGCCAGCTCCTTCATAACTTCTATTTCATTATTGGTTAACTCTATAATATGAGATTCTTCCATGGAAGTTTATAATATGTAATATATTTTTTATAGCCATATATTACACATTTTTATATATTTTATATTTTCGTGAGTTTTCGATTTATTGTTTTTCTTTTTTTTGTTTTATTCTTGTTACGTTTTGTATTTTTTTTACCACCACTGGTTAATATATATTTATTATTATTATAATAATAATAATTTTTAATTTTTTCAATAGTAACTTTATCTTCTTCGAATTTTGTATTTAAATAATGAAAAAATTCTTTTTCCTTTTTATAATCAAAAATATCACCACTGTATTTAATTACTGTAATATTTTTTTCACTAATAATATATTCTTTTTTTATCAATTCTTGATAAATATCTTCTTTTGTACTGGCATCAAATTTTTCTGGTAATAATTTCAAAAATCCGGTTTTGAACAAATGTGAACCAACAATTTTCTCGGTAAAATTTGAAAATCCTATATCAACCGCTAATTGACTAAAAAGAGTAAATATACTATCCATTATATATATTATATTTTCATAAAAAATTGAAAAATATTTACAAGAAATATTGTAAAAGAAACTAAGAAATGGACGGTATAACTATATTTACTATATTATATATTGCATTATCGGTGTATATATATAATATATATGCATCATTTGTTCGTCATGGAATTTGTGTAAAAAATTGAAAAATATTTAAAAAAAATATTGTAAAATAAACTACCAAAATGATTTACGAAGAATTTATTGGAAAAGAACCATCTTTGAATGAATTGGAAAATTTCATAAAAACAAACAAAAAATTATTTGATGAATTCAATGAAGAATGCATCAAAGAAAATAACAAAGACGACCAAATTGATTATTCGGTTATTCACAACTATCTACAATTTGCAAAAGACTATTATGGTTGTTATTATATTGGAGGACATATCAAAACATACCCACATGAACCTATTCTTGCAAAATCTGTTAAAGAAGCAACAAAGATGAATAATGAATCCGAAGCATATCATATGATGGAAATTGCTTCTAAAAATAGAAGCGCAAAAGAATTGAAAAATTTAGAAAAAATATTGGAAGTTTATTACCAAAATTGTTTGGAAGAATATTATGCACCCCCTAAAAATGATATCAGTTCATTTATGGGACTTTGTTATTCAGATGATAGTGTAAATGTTGGTGGAGAAGGATATCAAAAAGTTGCGAAAGAAACCATGATTGGAAAGAAAATATAAAAATCTGAAAAATTACAAACCAATATAAATACTTGATAATTTACTTAAATTTTGGATATATTTCATAGTAAACCCTTGTTCAACCTCCGTCATACTTCGGACTGGTTCGCGGATAGTATCAATTACTCTCATTATTTCATTTGAATTTGCTAAATGATTTATATCACTTGAATAATCTTTATCGAAAAAAAAAGTGATGTCACCGGCTTCAATTACATTTACATATGGACTATATACAAATTTATACCATGCCTTTACAATAGCAGTCGGATTTGCACTTTTAATCATTTCAAATGAACTTCTTGCATGTTTAATATCTTTATTATCAGGAAAAATACGTATAACATCATCAATAAATTCAAAAAAATGTGTATTGAATGTTTTTAAAATAGCACTTTTATTCGACATATCTAAAATATAGATAATATTATTTTTATATATATTTTTTTATTTATTTTTACATATTAGGAATAATTGGTGAGTTGTTTGGGAAAAATTTATTGATTTCTTCATTTCGTTGATTTTGTAAACTGTCCAATGTGACATCGCCAGATAATTTGTCAGGACGATAATTATCTGGGGGAGTAGGTATGGTATACGTTTCATCGTTTGCAGAAACATAATTGTACATTTGACGTCCGGCACCCTTACCTTTTGCGCTGAGTTCTTCTGGTGACATATTATAATAGGTAAATTGTTCAGATACAATTGACATACCATTATTCGATTGATTTAACATATATCCCATCGGTTCTCCCTGATTTTGTGTAGCAATGGTATTTTGTTTTTTCACTTTTGGTTGCAAATATTGAATAATTTCTTCGCCTAAAATAACTCTGAAATTCTCTTTTACTAATAACATGGAAGGAACACTGTGAACATTTGGTGGCATCATTAATTGCTTTCCATTTTCTAATATAATGTAAATTTGACACGTTTTAGGGTCACGTGTTCGTTTGTCTATACAAATACAATTTAATTGATTGGTTAATGCTTCTTTTGCTAAATATTGTAATATTTTTTTTGAATGGACACAATAGTTACTATAATACAAAATATCCATTGACATTTTTACAAATAATTATAATTTCATAAGTTATAAAAAAATCAATATTATTACTAAATAAATATAAATATTTATTAGTTTAATAATCATATGGAATCTATAAACCCTAAATTATTTGATATAGTTATACCGATTGGTCCAAATGATATAAATATTTATAAAAAACAAATTGAATATACAAAGAAAAATATAATTGGATATAGAAATATATATTTAATTATATTTGATGCAAGAATAAAAGTTGATGGTTGTATAACAATCAGTGAAAGCATATTTCCTTTTTCAAAAACAGATGTAGAGAAATATCATGGTCCTACCATGCGATGTGGCTGGTATTTACAACAATTATTCAAATTATATTCGGGTATTGTTATTCCTGATATTCTTGATAAATATTTAGTAATTGATTCAGATACATTATTCTTAAAACCAACAACTTTTATTGAAAATAACAAAATGCTATTCAATATAAGCACGGAATATCATGAACCCTACTTTGTTCATATGTATATGTTACATAAATCATTATTAAAACAAATATCATATGCAAGTGGTATATGTCATCATATGATTTTTCAAACCGATTGCATTAGACAATTATTCGAGCTTATTGAAAATGAACATCATGATAAATTTTATAATATATTTTTAAAATTAATCCAACCATGTAATTATGAACACTCTGGTTCATCTGAATATGAAATTTATTTTAATTATATGATAAAATATCATAGTGATAAGATAGATATACGGATTTTGAAATGGGATACAATTGATAATATTGAAAATTTACCAGAATATGAAAAAGGAAATAACCAATACATAACATCACATTGGTATTGTAGATAATTTTACACATTTCGCATGGGTGTAAAATTAATATATATATTGTCTATTATCGTAATTCAAATAAAAGAATATTTCACTTGGTTCCATATTTTCAACATATTTTTTGACGATATCTTTTGTAATATGTTGTTTTTTGCTGGATAATGATGGTAGATAAATAGTATGATGCAATTTATCAATATGAACCAAATATTTAGGAGATATATGAGTTCCAGAAGATTCTATATATTTTGACATATATGAACTATGAATATTATAGATAAAATCCAAATATTCTCTTTTCAGTTTTCTAAATTCTTTTTTACAAACAGGAAAATATTTTAGGAAATCTTCGGTTTTATTAATTCGATTTAAACATAAATATTGATATTGGATATTTGGGTTTTTGTTATTGTTTTTTCGGTGATTTATATAAACCGGATTCATTATTTTGGTTCGTTCTCCATCTTCTAAATTTGTAATCATTATTCCTGGATGAATATTTGTTGTATAAATGGAACAATATTTAGCAATTATTTTATCATATGAATTTTCCCATATTTTTTTGGGAAAATGAATGATTCCATGAATATTTAGGAAAATATCCCAATTTTCAAAAACATGTGGGGGGATTTTTAATGCCGTATTTCCTCGTATTTCATAAACCCCTACTAAATACAATTTAGGGTTTACTATATTCAAAATGATTTTATTTTTAGGATGTTGTAATACAAAATTATAACAATATTTTTTTGGAAAAATTTCAATGACTTTATTCTCATTTAATCGTTTACTCAATGGTTTAATATCCGAAATGCATTGTAATGCATCTAAAAATAATTCTATGAAAGTATTTTGTTTCGATATTTCAATTTCATTACATTTCTTGTGTTTATAATTTCCGCCGATTGCACTTTTTGTCGCAATTTCCCAAGATTGTATTCTTTCATCATAAAATAAATTCATTGCGACACCTTCAATAATGTCATTTGCATAAATATTTTCATCAATATCGGGATATTTTTCAATGAAAATATCATATTTCATAGATTTAGGTGGAGAAAAACACAATAATTTGTTTTCAGGATTTGAAAAAATAACAGACCTATATTTTGATGTTTCGTAATCATCAAAACATAAGAAATCTTTTGTATAATTCATTATGGTATATTTTATATTTGCATTTTGATATATTTTTTTGTTTATTAATAACGATTCATTATTCGGTTCAATTGTATTAATATTTCTGCAAATAGTTTCATTCATGTTTTCTATATATAGATGAAGAATCTTTAATTGTTTTACATTTTTATTTTTAAAAAAATTCAAAAAATTCAAAAAGAATTTCTTGCGAATTATAATTTAGACGTTATATATATAACATTATCATAGTAAATGTCGGAAGAATATGAAAAAATAGATTTGGAAAATGATAATGAATCAGATGCAAATCAAAATGCGAGTATTTCATTAGAATTACGTGACATTGTACAAATTGTTGCACCGACCAATAGTGATATTCATGAACAAACATTTATAATTAAGTATATTGATTCGCAAAAAATAAGATTAGTAAATGTGTCAACCTATCTAACACATATTCTGTATATTGATTCAGATGGTGCATTTACTGACGAATCTATTTCACAAATTATATTGTTATATCGTAGTGAAGAAAAAGGTTATGCAAGACAAAATGAATTGGTACCAAAAAAATGGATAGATATTCATTTCGGTGGCGAAATTCCTTCTATTATTACCGGTGAAATAACGAATTTGGAAGAAGATATGATTGAAATTACTACATTTCCAGTTATGAGAGTCATTTATATTGATTTCAAATATCAAGGTTTACCCGAGGAATTACCAATCGAAGAGATCGTTTTACGACCTAAACCGGCTGTTATGGAAAAAGTCGGTTCATTTACCAATTTAGAGCCATCTTGCGATACATCTTGTGAATTTCCTCAACGGGAAGATGCAACCATCGAATATACTGAAACAGGTGAATCCATTATTTCTATTCCTGCATCCGTATCCCCCGACGAAAATATCCGCGACGTTTTGCATAATATGTATATTGATGCCAATGATATTTTTGAAAACGATGAAGTGGAAGAAGTTACCTTGGAAGTTGAAGTTTCCGAAAGTAAAAAACGTTATACAATTGATGCCCAAGTGAATGATTTAATGGACGAATTGTTATCTACAATTCCAAACCATAAACGTAGCAAAGACGTTATGGATAATGTACATTTTGTTATTGGAAGATTCAAAGAATTACGTGAAAGGTTCTCCAAATTTGATGAAAATGGAAATGTTAGTGATATTAAAATCAAAGGGTCGGACCATAAACCATTATTAGACGTCATTTCAAAATTCAATAAGAAACTACAATGGTTTTTACCAGTAGTGAAATTACGCAAAAAATTATATTATGAGAATACCAAAGACATAGATATGGAAGAAAACAATGCAAATAATAATTACTATATGTTTTTGAATACAGGAGACGATTTACACGAAGAAGCTGGTGTCATTTCACAATATTATAAAAATGAAATGCAAGGAGATGTTTCAAAATATGAACATATGTTCTCAACATTGAATGAATATACAAAACCATTTTCAGCTCCATTTGATACTGAATCTGTAATTGCACGAGAACAAGTTGTTCATTCTGAAATAGAAGCCGTTGTTGATAATATTAGAAGGAAAAATTCAAATCACACACCATTTCAACGATTCAATGTAGGTTTATCGAAAATAGATTCGGTTGACAAAAAACATGGTAAAACCGTCTATATCAGGAAACCGTTCATGCCAAGTGATAAATTATCCTTAAAATCGGTTATTACATTACCTGTCCCTATTATGGAATTTTCGCAAATTGATTTACCGGGAACAAACATTCTTACTAAATCACAGAAAAGTCAACATTATTTACAATTATCGCGTTTATTGAATAAAAAAACACCTATTGATACCCATGTTGTATCTGATTTAGATAAAGAAGTAAAGTATGTCGATGATGATAGTAAAAAGAATCCGTTGGATGAAAATATTGAATTTTTGGAAAAAATTACCGAGTTCTCATTGGATGCCGATTTAGACAATGAATATGATAAATTCAATAAGTTTTTGAATTCCATTATTCCTAAAACGCGAATCTTATTCCGTTTAATCAAGAAAAATATTAATGATAAGCTTTCATTTGTTGATGTTGTTAATGCACTTGAACCATTTATGATTTACAATGATGATATTACATATCAACAATACAACGAAATTCGTTATTTTATCAAGGACAGAATCAAAAAACATAAAACTTCTTTCAATGAAAAAGCACAAGATTTCGCTAAAATACAAAATACACGATATAATACACGTGCCGCTACCAATAAAATAGAAAACATGTTTTCTGAAAAGAAAGATTATTTAGAAATATTTGCAGATGGTTACAAAATAAAAACCGAAGAATTAAAAGAATATTCAACTACCGAATTATTATTACACATTATTCAAGTTGATAATGGCATATTGTTCTCGAATTTACTGTCAAGGGTTTTACTTACACTGATTACGCCAAATAAACTATTGGATGCATTGCAAAAACCAAATTTGGAAGATTTGAGCGACAATGAAAAAATCAAACCCAAAGATTGTACTCGCCGATTTTTAGCAAAGAAATATCATTCTATCAGCGAATTACAGAAGGATAATAATTCAGGGGCAATATATTATGATAAAGATTTGGACGATACACCGTATTATATTTTGAAAAAATACGAAAACAAACAAAAATCCATGGTATCTGAAATGTTCGTCGATTATTTAGCTGAAAATTTAATACAAAAGCATGATTGTCCGCCAAATTCGGCAAAAGAAATGGCGGCGACTCTTATTTCTGGCAAAAAAGAAGTGAATGAAGGAGAATATGCTATATTGGAATTACGTCCTAAATTACCCAGCAATATTGATGAATCGAAGTTGACTGATAAAGAAAAAGCGGCGATTGAATTAGAAGCAAATACCAGATTGAAAGTACAATATTACAAACGTATTAAAAATCATTGGGTAAAGGATGATACTATTGATGAAACTACTTTTATTGATACACAAACCTTGTTTTGCAATGTTCAAAAGTCTTGTTTAAAAAATACCGAAAATCAACAATGCGAATCCACTGAACAAAGTGAAGCCCGGTTCAAATTCAACCGCCAAAATAGTGTTTTCGCAGAAGAATTGGATAAACGTTTTAGTATAACCGTTGAAGAAATGGAAAAAGAATTGAATGCAGCAATTGAAAAATCAATCA
>Ga0214921_10000451_pt1 | contig 76535 bp, 70 predicted proteins | sample LL1505_MetaG_FD_177992 | JGI IMG/M metagenome (GOLD analysis project Ga0214921, IMG submission 177992) | Freshwater microbial communities from Lake Lanier, Atlanta, Georgia, United States - LL-1505 | ecosystem: Environmental > Aquatic > Freshwater > Lake | place: USA: Georgia | collected... | reverse complement strand
GTAAATTTTGTATCTTTATCAATAAATCCTAATCCAGGTGCAAATAATAGTAATTTATTTACTTTTTTATAAATTAGATTAGACAAATATAATCCTACGCCACCTCCTGCAGATTTTGCTAAAATAGTTAATTTATTTTTATATTTTTTTAGATGAGATTTAATTAATGAAGCAATAACTTTATATAAATAGTTTTCTAATTTTGGATAAAGTATATCATTTTTATCATTAAATAATTTATTATGAAGTTTAATAATACTAAAAACATCATTATCTTGAAACTCGACAATAAATATAGTATTAAATAATGATTTATCTACTTTTTCAGTATATAATTCAAATAAAGTTTTATAATTTCTATCATAAGATGATTTTGAAAATCCAGGAATAATTAATAAATTTAATTTTTTTTTATTATTTCCTTCAATTTTATTTATTTTAATTGATTCGAAAGGTATATTTTTAATTAATTTTTTCAATTCTGATTCCTTTTTAGAACCACCTATTAGTTCATTGTGATGAACTTGTTCTTTTAATAATTCATATTTATATTTATATTTAATATATTTATCAAAATCAGACATTATTATATTATAATATATTATAATATAATAATTTTTTTATTAAATATAATAATAAGATATAGTAATAAATTAATTTAATAACTCCACCAAGAATTTATATCAAATAAAACATCTTCATTTATTTCAATGATAAAAAAATAAAAATATAATTTTTATTTTTTTATTATTTCTAAAAATTAAAACTTTGTTTTAATTTTTAGCAATATCTTTATTAATAGTAGAATCTAAAAAATTAATAATTTTATCTACTGGTGCTGTCAGTACCATGCATAGTTCCTAAAGAACCTGTTAAATTTTCATAAGTTGTAAATATTAGATTAATTATATTTTTCTCTTTATTAGTTAATATTTTTAATCTATATCATAAATATAATTGTTTACAACTAATTTCATAATCATCATTATATCAATTTTTTATTTAGAGAACTTAGGACAATATTATAAGTTGTTCTTCTATTTTTTTAACTTTATATATTATTAATAATGATGTAATCAAAATTATTATTATTGATGGTATATATAGATAATAAAATATTGAATATTTTAGTAAACAACTTATACATACTAATAATATAAAAACAATATTAGTTATTATACCAATATCTATTGAATTGCAAAATAAATAATGTTTTGCAGATATATTAAATATAGGTCCATAAATAAATGAAAATAAATATGAATAATATAATATATTATTAAAGCTATTAATATTAATTATATTATCATTTAGTCTATAATATTTTTCAAATATAAAAGTTATGAATAAACAAAATAAACTAAAAATTATATCTGATATATAAAATATTATTAATAAAAAACTATAACAATTTGATTTTATATTAAATATTTCATTATATATTAATCTTTCATTATATATATTTATAATACTCATTAAAAATAAAGAAATACAACTTAATATTATACCAACATTACCATAATTCATATTATTAATTTTTAATTTGAAATCATCATAAAAAATAATTGGTAATAATGTAAATACTAAATTAATTATTATTAATGTAATAATATTTATATTAATTAAATATTTTTTATGATTTATAATTATTGCCATAACTAAATTAATAATAATTTTATTAGATGTTATTAATTGAATAATAACTGGATCTGTATCTATATAAGCTAATGTTAATATTTTATAAACTGGAAAACAAGATATGTATAATGATATTAATTGTAAATAAGATATTGAAAATATATTTTTTAATGTTATAATAAAATGGTCTTTATCAAATATTATAAAATAAAAACTATTAAATAAACTAGTTATTGTAATAATAGTAATTAATAATTGACTTTCAAATAAATTCAAATTATAATTTTTTATAAATATTCCTAAAAAATAAAATAATATGTTCCAAATTATAATAGTAATATATTTTATCATTATTATAATTATTAAATAGACTTTAATTAAATATTTTATTATTTTTTATAATAAAATAATAAAATAATAAAATCAGTTTCTATTTCATTATAGTATTAAAATCTTTTTATGAAAGTTTCAGCCCAAGCCCTCTCTCTTTATTAAAAATATACATTATATAATACAATATTTTATGTATATATTATATGTCTAAAATAATAATTTTTTATTATAATACTTTTAATAATACTTTTAAATAAATTTTATTTAAATATTTTAAATATTTTAAATAAGTATATTAATATGTATATTATAAATATACATATTACATATAATACATATATAATACATAATATGTATATAATTATATGTATAAAGGAATATAATATATATTATATATTAATGGAAAAATCAAATAAATATTATTGTTCTTTATGTAATAAAAATTATGCTAGTTATAGAACATTGTATAATCATAAAAAATCATTTCATATTAATATTACTAATAATACTAATAATACTAATAATACTAATAATACTAATAATACTAATAATACTAATAATACTAATAATACTAATAATACTAATAATACTAATAATAATGATAATATTACAAATGTTCTTAATGAATTATTAAATATAATAAAAAATAATAGTAATAGTAATAGTAATAGTAATAGTAATAGTAATAGTAATAGTAATAGTAATAGTAATAGTAATAGTAATAGTAATAGTAATAGTAATAGTAATATTAATAGTAATAGTAATAGTAATAGTAATAGTAATAGTAATAGTAATAGTAATAGTAATATTAATAGTAATAGTAATGACAAAAAATATATTTGTTGTAAATGTAGTAAAACATTTATGAATTATCAAAATAGATGGAAACATGAAAAAATTTGTAAATTTAATAAAAATATAATTAATGAAAAAAATGTAGAAGAAAATAATAATTTGAAAAAAGAAATAGATAATATAAAAAATATAATGATGAATAAAATAAATAATTTAGAAAATCAAATATTAAATCTTCAAACAAAAATTGGTTCTAAACAAATTAATATAAATAATGGAAATATAATAAATAATACATATGTAAAATTTGGTTTAATAAATTATTCAAAAATTCTCAATGAAAAAAGTATATTAAATATATTAAATAAACCATTTAAGTGTTTAGAAGAAAGTATTCTTAGTATTCATTTTAATTCTAAAATGCCGGAATATAATAATGTATATATAACAAATATGAAAGATGATATTGCTTATATATTTGATGGTGAAAAATTTGTAGCAGTTAAAAAAAATGAATTAATTGATGATATGATTGAAAATCATAAGGATATTATTTTAATTTATAAAAAATTAAAATAATATGAATTAAAATAAAAAATTAAAATTTTTTATTTTAATTAACCAAATAGAGGAATCTATAGAAGAATATAAATCTAAATTAAAACCTTATACTATTAGACAATTAGATAAATTTCTAGCATTAATCAATAATGAAAATGAAGGATATGTTGATGGACAAAAAAAATCATATCAAAATTATAGAGTATATAAAATGAAAGATATAAAGTTATTGTTATATAATGATTCTAATTCTAAAAAATTAGAATTATTAAAAAATATGGAATTAAAAGAAAAAATTATAATTGATGAATATGATTCAGATTAAACTAATATTTGTCTAGCAAAACTTTCAAATGTTGGTTTTTTCCAATCAACAAATGATAATATTCTATTTACTATAGATATTTTGTTAACTTGTTTTAGTCTTACTATAATTTCATCATCTTCAAATGATGATAATGATTCCAAGCAAAAATCATTTCTTGTACAATCATTTATAAGCATCATATTAACCATTTTTATCCTAAAATAGTTTTCAACATTGCCATATTGAATTAAAAAGTCTTTAAATAATTTTTTCAATGTCTTAAATGTATTTCTCCATTGTAAAATATTATCATAACATAACTCATCAAATTTTATACAATATGACATTTCTTTACTTTTTGCAATAAATAATGTTCTAATATTACAATAAACAAGATAATAACTACTATACAAGCCCATGCATATCAATTTTGGATTACATAAAAATATTGGATTTTGATGAATTATTTTGCTAAACCTAGCTCTTACATCGTATTGATGCATTGTATAGATCACGCTATTTATTTCTTGTGTAATATATTTTTCAAATGAACTAATATCTTCAGAAATATTTTTTTTTCTTATTCTGTTTAAAATTCTTTTTTTTTGTATTGTAGTTTCTACTAGATAATCATTAAATTGTTTTTTAGCATCTATTAATTCTATAAGTTGTAAATTTTTAAGTTCATTAATTAATTGAGAAGTATATTTACTCATTTCTTCAAATCACTACAAAAATATAATATATATTTAATATAAAAAAAAAAATTCAATTTTTTTTAACATATAAATTAGAGATAAAATTTTATAAACTAAAAAACAAGATATATATAATAATATTAACTGTAAATAATATATTATTTATTGATGTAATAAAATAGTCATTATTAAAAATAAAATAATAATTATAAATTATAATAGTAATATATTTTATCATTATTAGACAGACTTTAATTAAATATTTTTATCAAAGAATTAGCCTATAAAATATAATAATATTTCATTATAATATTTTATGATAAATAAGCTAGTAATTATAATCTGTTATATTAAAAATTACTAATATAACAGATTATAGAACATCAAAATTAAAATATAATAACCTAATAATATATTTAAAAAGATATTAATTTATATTAATATGACTAAAATAGATAAGGGAACTATTTATGAAGAATATGTATGTGATTATATAAATAAATCTAATAATAATTGTATTGCTTATTTATGGAAAAATGTTCCAGATTTTATATTATATAATGCAAAATTAATTGATGATATAAATGATTGTAGAATTAATAGAGAAATATGTAAAAATTATATTCATGATATTGGTATTGATATAATACAAATTAATAATGAAACAAATAAAATTAGCTTTATTCAATGTAAAAATTATGAAGGAACTTTATGTATTAAAGATTTAGCTGGTTATTTTGCTATTATGGCACAATCTGAACATTATGATAAAGAAGGCATTATTTACACTTCAAATAATAAATATTCTCATAATCTATTAAAAGTTTGTAAAAATAATACACATACTTTTATTTATCTTCCAATTGAAAATAATATTACAATTACAAAAAATATTTTTATTCCTTATTCTTATCAATTAGAATGTGTTGAAAAATTTAATGATTATTATAAAACTAATAACAATGCTATATTAAATCTTCCATGTGGTTGTGGTAAAACATATACAAGTTTTTTAATATCACAAAATTATAATATTGTTATTATAATTTCACCATTGAAACAACATACTGAACAAAATATATTAAATTATAAAAAATATAATAATAAAGAAGATTTAAAATCTATAATAGTTGATAGTGAAGGAACAACTCATAAAAAATCACAGATTTTTTATGAGTTATTGAGCCAAAAAGAAAAATTTATAATTTTTCTTTTTGGCGAAACAAGAAATTTAAATTATATATTAGAAAAAATAAAAAAATATAAAAATATTTTAATTGGTTCAACATATAAAAGTTGTGATATTATAGTAGAAATTATAAACAAATATAATAATGCTTTTATTATAATTGATGAATTTCATAATTTAAGTTATAATAATGTTTTTAATGAAGAAGATAATATAAATAAAATTATAAAATCTAATAATAAAAAATTATATATGTCAGCTACCCCTAAAATATATGAATTAGAAGATAATAATAATTTTGAAAATGAAACTAATATAGAAGATATTTTAGGAAAAATAGTTTATAAAATGAATTTCAGTTATGCAATAAATAATAATTATATATCAAATTATGAAATATATTTACCAGTTCATAATGAAGATAATTATAATAAATTATTAGAACAAATTAAAATAAATGAATATGATGAATTATTAATAAAAAAAGTATTATATTATTTTGAATCAATTAAAATATTAGGAAAATTAAAAACAATTATATATTTTAATTGTCATGAACATCTCAAATAAAAAATGCTTAAGCATTTTTTATTTGAGATCTTGGTTAAAAGTTATTTTTTAAAAAAAAATAACTTTTAACGAACATATTGATATTTTTATTAAATGTTTTAATGATGTTAATAATTATTATAACTATAAATATCATATAGATAGTATAATATATAGCGATAATAAAAATAGTAGAATTAAAAAATTACAAGAATTTAAAAATAGTGATGATATTAGTATATTATGTTCAGTTGGAATATTAGATGAATGTATAGACATCCCAAGTTGCGATAGTGTTTATATAACTTATAATTGTGTATCAAAAATAAGAATAATTCAAAGAATAAGTAGAGCTTTAAGAAAACATAATAATAAAATTGCTAAAATATTATTATGGTGCGAAAATATTAATAATATAAATCCAATTATAAATGTAATAAAAAAAATTGATGATAATATTATAACAAAAATAAAATATATTAGTTATAATAATAATTTTTTATCATTAGATGAACAACTAAATATACAAAAATATAATAATGAATCACAACTAATAAATGTGTATACAACGCCATTAGTTATTGAACCAAAATCAAAGATTTTGATTGAAAAAATTGGGACTTTATATCAAGTTCCTAATAAATTTATAGAAGACTATTATAATTTTTATAATATGTGTTATAAAACATATTTTGGAATAAATGTTGAAGATGTTATTAAATATTTAGAAATTAAACAAACCGAAGATTTTTATAAAAGAATTAAAAATAAATTTGTATTAAATAAAGATTATATAATTATTATTGATAATCATTTTAAGGTAAAAAATAAAAAATATTCAAATTATTATATATCTTTTGATGTATTTGAGAAAATATGTATGGTATCACATTCAATTAAAGCTAATAAAATAAAAGATTATTTTATAATATTAAGAAAATTTAAAAATTAGTAAAAAAAAATAGATAATATAAATATTTAATCACATTTTAATTTTATTTTATCAGATTTATAACTATTTCTTTCATAAAATAGATAACAATCTATTGCAGATTGTTTTAATACTTGTTCAAATTCTGAGATTAATATACTTTTTTTTTTTGCCAATTTCCATACATACTGATCTATTGTTTTTTCTTGTGGATAAGTTGCTAAATATAAATATACTTGGACTATTCTTTTATTTTTTGGGACATCTTTATGAGAACAAAATCTTATAGCTCTTCCCATTATTTGATGTATTCTTGACATATTCCAATAAGGTTCTAATATATGAACTTGTTCAACTCTTAATAATGATATTCCTTCTTTAATACTTGGACTACCTAACATAATTTTAATTTGAGAACCATTAAAATTATTTTTATTATTAAAAACTTGTTTTATTTCTTCTTTCATTTCATGAGTTTCATCACCAGTCCATACAGAAAATGTTTTTTTACCCTCACCAAATGTTTTATAATTTTTCCATCCATGATATTCAAGAAAAGTCATAAAACATTTAATTCCTCCTGATTCTTTAAAATTAGAATACACAAAAATAGGACCTTCAGATTTATTAATATGTTGCATAATTTTTAGAAATTTTATAGAATATTTACCAATATTATACATAAGTAAATAATCACCTTTAAAAGAACTATAACCTAATTCACCAATTGATTTATTAGGAAAAGCAACATTTGATATCATTCTAGGACCTAAGAAAAAATCTTGTGGTAGGTTTAATATATCAACATTTTTAAATGAACCTCTTACAAAATTATCACTAGAACTTAAACTTGTTAAATAACTTTTGTATTGAAATTCATGCATTTTACATTTAACTACATTAAAACTTGTTTTAGGATATGCTTGAGGAGGGGCACCTCTATAATAAGAAATTAAATTTTTAATTTTAAGGGAAAACATATTTTGATTAATCATTTCATAAAAAACTCCTTTATTAGTAGTTATTGATGACATATAGTCTTGATTAAATGTATTAATATCAAATAAATCTTTAGTTTTTAATAAATTTAATGTTAATGCTATTTCAACAGGTCTATCAAACATTGGTGTAGCACTCATTAATACTATTTTTAACTTATTATCAGATTTATTAATTATTTCTAATAATAATTTATAAAAGGTTCCATGTAATGAAATCATATTTTGAACTTCATCAATAATTAATAAACAATTATTTAAATTTTTAATTTTTTTATTTTTAATTAAATCTATAAATTTATTATAAGAATATATTGTATAATATTTACTAATTCTATTATTTACTTTTTCTATTATTTTTTTATCAAAAGATTTTTTTAAATTATTTCTTTCTATTACTGTCATATACTCATTACCGGTACATTCAGATTGTAATTCAGTTATATAATTACCAATTAATGCGGCAGGTAATACAACTATTATTTTCATTTTTTTCTTAAATTTTTCAGCTATAGCAATAGATGTACATGTTTTACCAGCTCCTATATTATGGTATAATAATATACCTCTTATATCATCAGTATTCCATGGTGCTAATGGACTTGATAATAAATTAGATAATAATAATTGTTGTGGTTGTAAAATAAATTTTTTAGGTAAACAAAATTCTTCTAAAGTTTCATTAGATTTTTTAACTTTATACTTTTTAAATTCTTGTGTTATATTAGTCATTTAAAATATTTAGATTTTTTTTTATATGTTAATATATAAATGAAATCTTCTAGTTCTAATACAAGTAAACTAACATCTTACATGCCCTGGATAGTTTTAGGTGGTTTTGTAGTGTGTTTAATTGGATTAAGCGTAGCATATGCTATTAGTATGATTAATAAAGATAACTCAACTACATCGCCAGTAGCACAAGATACAAAACCAGATAATAAAGATAAACAAGATAATAAAAATCCACCTCCTCCACCACCAGAATCAAATATATTAAATGCTCCTACATTTACTAATGCTATGACTATGAATTTATCACAAACTACTTTTAAAGACACATTTACTTTTGAAGCATGGATTTATGGTAATTTTACTGATACTGGCAGACGTGGAATTATAGGTATTGAACCATCTGATAAAAATAATGGATTTTATATAATATCAGAAGGTTATGCTCCAACAGTTCCTGTTCCTCAAGGAAATGGTGCTATATCACCATATACATTACATGTAGGATATAGTAGTACATTTGGTGGTCATGCTTTAAGAAACAATACATGGACACATGTAGCCGCAACACGTGATAGTAATAATATTGTTAATTTATATTATAATGGGGTAGCATCAACAAACGGACCACCTAAAGCATGGGTTGGAGATTGTAAAATAGGTAATTTATTAGGTAATGGATTTGTAGGAGGTAAAATAATGAATGTTCGTGTTTGGAATATTGCAAGAACTCAATCACAAATAGATAAATATAAAACTAAAACTAGTTTAAATAACATTGATACAACTACAGGATTAATAGCTTGGTATCCATTACAATCAGATACAAAAGATTTAATAAGTAATACAAGTTTAACAGGTGGAACAATGACATTTACTTCAAATACTTTTGATTGGACAGTCTAGATCCACATATAGTGGACAGTCTAGATCCACATATAGTGGACAGTCTAGAGCCACATATAGTGGACAGTCTAGAGCCACATATAGTGGACAGTCTAGATCCACATATAGTGGACAGTCTAGAGCCACATATAGTGGACAGTCTAGAGCCACATATAGTGGACAGTCTAGATCCACATATAGTGGACAGTCTAGATCCACATATAGTTGATACCAACATAATAAAATAAACTATTATTATATAATTATTATAAATTTATAAATATATAATAATATAATGAAAAAAAAGATATTAAATATAGATGGTGGGGGAGTTAAGGTATATTTACCATTATTAATATTAAATTATATTGAAAAACAAACTAATAAAAAAATTATAGATATTTTTGATTTTTATGCAGGTGTATCAGCCAGTTCTATTATATTAAGTGGATTATTAATTGGTTATAGTGTAGAAGACATGTTAAAAATGTTTAAAGATATATCTTATAATATATTTAGTATTCCTTATAGATATAGAATATCATCCGCTTTTGGTTTATTAAATGCAAAATATCCCGATGAAGGGATTAATTCACAATTAGAAAAATTATGTAATAATGTTAAATTATCTGATATAAAAAAACCATTATCAATTTTAACTTATGATATTAACAGTAATTTACCTATTAATTATTCATCAATAAAAGATAATGATATATTATTATGGAAAGTTATTAGAGCATCTTCTTCAGCACCTACTTATTTTTCTTCATTTGATATAGATGAATATACTTTAATTGACGGTGGAATGGTTGTTAATAATATGTGTGAATACGCATTTATGAATGCACATGAATATTTTGGAAATGATTGTGATTTTATTCAATTATCATTAGGAACCGGAATATTTAATAAAAAAAATAAAAAACCTAATACATTATTAGATTGGTTTGATATAATACTTACAATGAAATTTAATATATCAACAATGTATGAAAATGTAATGATAAGAGATTTAGTAAAAAATAATCCAAAAAATGAATATAATAGATTTGATTTTAATTTAGAATCTTACATAGGACTAGATGATTATACAGTATTTGATAAAATGGATAATATATTTGATACTTGGTTAGAAGATAATAAATCACAACTTGATAAATTTATATTAGATATATCTGAAGAATAAATTTATTGATATATTTTTTATGAGGAATATATCAAAAAAAATAAATTTTTTTATATATTATTATTATTTGAACTATAAATAATAATAATATATCAAAAAAATAAATTTTTTTATATATTATTATTATTTAAAATATAAATAATAATAATAATATGGATGTTAATTCTCACATACGATTATTACTAAATAAATATGAATTAAATTATTTATATACTAAATTTAGATATTTATCAATTTTAACAACACTAACAAGAGAAGGATTTTATTGGGCTTTACTATATTTTAGTACATTAGTAGAACAATCGCCAGAACTAATGAATAAATTAGCAATAATATTATTAATAATGTTAATAATATATGTTCCAATTGAAAGAATATTTAATAATAATAAATTAAAATTAATTGAAGAATTAAAATTAGCAAATAATAAATATTTTTATGATAAAATCATTAATATAAGTAAAACTAATTTATTAGATTTTGATTTAATTGAATATAATAATATATTATTATTTTATAATGAACATATAGAACATTATATTAATGGTTTAAAAATTAAATATGATATACCCTTTAGATTTATTTCTTTAGTAGTTATATCAATATTAAATGATAATTATTTATTAATTGGTTTATTTGGTGTATATGTTGGTATAATAACATCATTAAATGAATGGAAATATATTAAAGAAAATGATTTAGTTGAAAATCAATTAGTAATAGAAAATAAAATAAGAAATTATATAATTAACAGTAAATCTTATTTAATAAATAATGAAATTAATAAAAAATATTTAATAGAAAATATATCTCAGTATAAAAACGTTAATCAAGAAATTTCAACTATTAATAATGATTTAGATACTAATATAAATATATGTATATTAATTTATATTTTAATTATTATGATTTATAAATTAGATACATTAAAACCGAGTAGATTTTTATATTATTTCTTATTGGCACATGATATAGAATTTATTAGTGATAAAATTACAGATTATTATAAAAGTAAAAGAATAATTAATAAAATGCAAATAAGATTAAATTATTTAAATAATATATCTGTAGATTATAATAATTATAAAAATTTAACTACTATACCATATATAAAAATACATCAAATATCAAATAATAATCCAAAATTATATGGAGAAAATATAATGATTAATGAAACTGACCATATTTTAATATCAGGAGTATCAGGAAGTGGTAAAACAACTTTATTATATGTTTTTAAAGGTATTGTAAAAGTAGATAATATTAGTATAACACCTAATATAAATATAATAAATAAGTCATCTTATATAACATTATCTAATCATAAAAATTTATTTGATGAATATTTATATAATATTATTACTAATTTTGATGAAAAACCAAATGTTATTTTAATAAATAAAGCATTAGCATTAGCAAAATTAAATCATAAATTTACTAATAATTGTTTTTTAAATATAGAGAAACTTAGTTCTGGTGAAAGAATTAGATTATTAATTGCAAGAATTATATATATTGTTAAAACTAAAAAATATAAAATATTATTATTTGATGAAATTGATGAAAATTTAAATGATGATTTAGCTATTGAAATTTGTAATAATATTAGAGATATATTTAAAAATAATATTATATTATATATATCACATAATGAATTAGTAAAACAAAAATTTAATAAAAAAATAACAATTCAAGATTCTATTATAAAGTATCAATAATTAATTTTATTTTAATCAATAAAATTAATTTTATCTAAATCAATTTTATAATTAATAAAGTCATATTCTTTTTCAGCATATGAATTAATTACATTGTCATCAACATTACCATTTAAAATTGATAGATTTTTTATTAAATTTTTTTTTAATTTTCTCAAATTTTTATTATTATCAACATTATTTTTATTTAATTCATATTTCTTAATTTTTTCATTATATTTATTTTCAATAATATCATATTGTTCATTAATATAATTAGTAATAATACTTGAGTCAACATTTTTCCTAATTAATTCATTTTTAATAATTTCTATTTTGTCTAATTCTTTTTTTTTCCAATTAATAGCCCTAGTACACATATATTTATATAAATAATATAATTTCTATAATAAAATTTATAATCCATGATTATTAAGTTCATCTGCATAATATTTAACCCAACTAGTATACTTACATATTCCTAAATTAGTATTTGCAAAAATATTTAAATCAGTACCATCAAATTTGGGTCCTATTATATCTAATAATTTATCTAATGGTTGTTGGTCTGTTAATTGTTTTTTAATTAACATTAATTGTAATCCTAACCAATTTTTACCAGTTCCATTTTTGTTATCAGACCAAGTTGTATCTCTACCAGGTTGTTCATTATGTTCTAATAAAAAATTTGGAGTATAAATTAATAGTTGTTGTAATGTTTTATCTGAAAATTTAGCTATTAAAACATATAACATTGCTTTCCAATTTGACCCAAAACCATGATAATCACTTGGCATTTGTAATTGTTTTGGTTTTGACAAACTATAAGCATCATCGCCTGTAGCATTTTGATATTTTGTAACATTTGTAAAATCTTTCAATGATTGAAATGCACCTTCAGCGCATAAAAAAGTATATGGTTTTTTATCTATAGTAATATTAAATGTTTGTTCATAAAAATTCCCTAAAAATCCTAATTGATTACATTTATCTAATTTATCATTAGGTTTATAAAAAAATCCTACTTGTTTTAATAAAGGATTAGTTTTACAATCAAATGATACATTTGGATTATTTCTACAATATCTTGAACAATATCCTGGATTTCCATCAAAAGTAGGTTTAATATTACACCTCTTACATATATTATTAGACTGTTGTGATTTTTGTGTACTATCTCTGCAACTTATTGAACAATAATTACTACCTGGATGTTTTTGTTTTTTTCCACAATTCTCACATAAATCTCTACAATATATTGAACAATAATTACTACCTTGATATTTTGGTATTGTTCTACATCTTATACATAGTTGTCCTTGTTGTTGTATCATATATGAGGTTCGTTCAGGTGATAGTGGTGTCATATATGATGTTGGTCCCGGTTTTATTCTCATACCACCTTCTAATTCTATTTTTAAGTCATTATATAAATATTTATAAAAATTATGCATTATATAAACATAAGATTTTATATTTTTATATAATGAAATTAAAATTAAGAATAAGTAATATTAATGATATAGATAAAATTTATGATTTACAATTAAAATGTTTTGGAGTAAATGAATCATGGTATAAACAAATTATTTATCAATATATAGATACTGGATTAGTTATTGAAGATTTTGAAAATAATATAATTGGTGTTTTATTACAAGGTAATATGACACCTTGTAATAAAAAATATGATTTTCTAAATAATGATTCATATAAAGAAGATATATTTGAACCAATAACTGAATATGGTAATTGTTTTTTATTAAATAATAATCAATTTCAAGAAATGTATGGAATATTAATGATATGTATAGATGAAAAATATAGAGGTAAAAAGTTAGCTCAAAAATTAATATCTACTTTTTTTAGTCAAAATAAAGAAAAAAATATATGTCTACTAACAAGACAATCAAATACTAATGCTTATAATTTATATTTAAAAATGGGTTTTAATCATATTGCTAATATCAAAAATAAATATTTTAATCCTACTGAAGACGCTATTTTTATGGTTAAACATATTTAATTAATTAAATTTTAAATATGGTAAAACATATTTAATTAAATATGGTAAAACATATTTAATTAAATAAATTTTAAATATGTATAATATTCAATATTATTATTTTTTATTAATGCTAAATTGATTTTATTTATATTAATATCTAAATTATTTTTAATACAATTTAATAATTTAATAGTTCTTTTATTATAATTTACATTTTTTAATTCATTTAAAATATATTTTTTTAGATTAAATATTTTTGAGTTATTTTTTTTGTAAGTATTTAATAAACTTGATTCTAAATTTTTTCCATTATTTTTTAACATATCTAATATTAATTCTTTATTTAATTCATCATTATTATATAAATTATTTAAATCAATATTTATTATTTTAAAGAAATTTATCATAATAATCCAAATATTTTTAATAGTTTTTTGTTTTTTAGATTGAGATATAAATTGTTTAAATCCTAATACTATATCTACATAATTCATTAAAATTAAAATAATATTTAATTTATTCATATGTTTAATATAATATTTATTTAAAAAAAATTCATCTATACCATATTCATAAATATTAGAAATATTACATTTATTAATATAATTAATAATTTTACTATTATTATCAATATATATTTTTTCTAAAAAATTAGATAATATTTTATATGGCATTTGTATTGATTGATATATTAAACTTGCTATAATAGGATATTTATTTTTACTAGTTCTTTTATTAAAACTATAACAAAATCTTGATTTATATGCAAATTTAATATTATTTATGTCAAAATAATTTATAATTCTTCTATGTAAATTATATAATTTATTATCAATATCAATTACTAAGCATTTATCTACTTTATGATATTCTAAATCAAATAAAGGTAAAAATCTAATAAATGTTCCAATTACTCCTTTATGATATATTCCATCTTTAAAAAAATCAATATTATATTTATATAATTCAATATTATCTAAATTTTTTTTCTTTAATATATTATTTAATATCTCTAAAACGGATTCATCATAATATATTCTTAATCTAAAATTAGGTAAAATTTTATTAAAATTATTAATTATATCAATAATTCCATTTTTATAAATATTTATATCCTTGTAAGATTCTTTTTTTAGAAAAAATACACATGATAATATATTATAATTATTATTAGGTTCTTTATTTTTTTTAATATTCCATGAACATATTATACTTTTTGATAAATGTTGATTTATATTCATATATAATATAAGATTACAAAAAAAAACTTATTTATTTAATATTTATAAAGAAATATAGTGCTTAGCAACTAGGTGCTACCTAAAAACTCTAATTAAGTCATCTAATTGACTATCTAATGGAAAATCTCTTCTGGTACACATTAGATTTATTATTGCAGAAAAACGTTCAATGAATAATCTAATTTCTAGATTATTAAATATACCTATTGGTATATTTTTGGTTGATAGATGCACAGAAGGTCTGTAATAAAATATTACATGTATCAAGTTAGTTATTATTATTTTACATTCTGCACATAACTTGTTATATGGTGTTTTCCATATATTACAACAACCATTACATGAACTAAATTCTACAGTACAATAATGACGACATCTAACATCCTTTAGAAAAATACCACATTTACAACTATATTTTGTATATGCATTACATTTGCAGAATCTATATTTACATCTACATCCTAATAACAACAATTTTTCTACATTAAACCTATTTCCCAACAAGTTTGCACACAAACTATTTCCAAAATCTGAAGGGACTTCAACATCATTACATTCAAAACTTGATTCTGATAATTGTATAATATCCTCTAAATACATAGGAGACAGTTTTATTATTGTAAAGTTAAAATCATTTTCTGATAGGGCTGTTTGACTAATTAAATATTCATTGCTTTTAATAATAGTGTCTCTATAAACTACTTGATAACGAGTTGATTGCACCAATTTATCTAATTGTTCAATTAATTGAATTAATCTAGTTCTAAAATGAACTTTTTCAATTGAGAAAACATGACCACTAAGATTATAAAAACATAATGTTTTATAATTTTTAGATTCTTCTGCCTGTTTATTATACAAAGCCATTATATTTAATTAATAATATAATAATTTATTAAATACATTTTTCAATTTTTTTTTTGAGTTTTAAATATTTTGTTTTATATTTAATATATTTTTCTCCAAATCCTGGATATACCGCCAATGGTGAATATACTGGTGGATATCCTGGTGAATATCCTGGTGGAAGTGCTGGTGGATATCCTGGTGAATATCCTGGTGGAAGTGCTGGTGGATATCCTGGTGGAAGTGCTGGTATAAATTCTGGTGCTGCAGCACTTAATGATGGTTTTAATTTTAATTTTATTTCTTCTTTTATTTCTTCTTTATATTTAGGACTTATAAACATATTTGTTTCACTAGTTGTTTCAATTTGTTGTAAATATGTTAATAATTCTTGTTTTTGTTTTTCACCTAATTTATGAGTGTCTATACTAGATATATTTAATGAACTATTTTGTATAAAAGCTTCAACTATTGTATGTACATCTTTATTTAAAAGTATTAATTTTAATAAATTGCATAAATCACAAATTATTTTATTTATTTTTTTAAAATTTAATTTTATACAATCTTGAATAATACCATAAAAATTTGTAAAATCTTTATTTGTAATATTAATATTTAAGTCATAACATTTATTTATTAATTGTATAAATATGTAATTAATATATTGTATCCATTCTTCATTAATAGTATGTTCTATAATATAGTCTGATACATCTACATTTTCATATATAGTTATAATTATTTCTTGCATTTCAATAAAAAATATAATATATTGTATAATATAAAATATTATTGCTTGTAAATTTAAATCATTAAATTCATTAAACTTTTCAAATGAGTAGTCAAGTGATTTAATAAATGGTGTTAAAAATATTTGTACATATATTTTTATAATAATAAGAGATATCTCTGTTTCTTGTTTTATATATTTTAGTTTTTTTTCTATATTTAGTTTAAATATTTTTTTAATAATATTAATAATCTCATCCCTATCAATATAATAAGTATCAGTATAAGTATAAGTATCAGTAATATTAGTAATATCAGTAATATCAGTATCATTAATATAATCTTTAATTTTATCATTTAATCTATCTTTTGTTGATGTGTTTATTAAACTATTAATAAAATTTTTATAATTAATTACTATAGTTATAATTTTATCTAATATTTCCATAATTTGTAAGAATATTTTAATATCTTCATCTTCTATTATTGATATGTCTATACCATCTTTATAATATAATGATAATATATACATTTTATTTTTATAATTTATTTTTTCAATACAATATATAATTATTATTTTAAAATAATCTACTAATAATATATATATATATTTTTTAATTTTATCATTAATAATATAGGATTTGTTAAATATATTAAGATCAGATAGTTCTATTATATATAATAAAACAGCCTTAATCTTAGGTGATGTTGATATGTGTTCTGTAATTCCTATTAATTTATTATAAAATTTAATATCAAATATATTAGGTTCACTTTGTAATTCACTTTCTAATCCTTTCATTTCATATTTAGCATCCTCTACTACTTTCTTAAATTGATTTTTTATATTTTGTGATTCAGTTGTTGTAATAAATTGTAGAGAGAAAATATTTTTAGCAGATTTTATTATGTCAATAAGGTAATCTAATTTACTAAATAAATTATAATCTCGTTCATATGTTAATTTTGAGTTTGATATAAAAGTTTCTATCATTAATATAACATTATTAATAGCTTCTGTTTGAGTTTGTTCTTCCAATGTATTAGGAGATGTTGATATTTTTTCTCTAATTAGTTCATCTTTACCTTCATCTTCATCTTCATCTTCATCTTCATCTTCATCTTCACCATCACATTCATCTTCACAATCACCTTCACCTTTATCTTCACCTTTATCTTCACCATCACCTTCACCTTTACCATCACCTTTACCATCACCTTTACCATCACCTTTATCTTCACCATCACCTTCACCTTTACCATCACCTTTACCATCACCTTTACCATCACCTTTACCATCACCTTTACCATCACCTTTACCATCACCTTTACCATCACCTTTACCTTTACATTTACCATCACCTTTACCATCACCTTTACCATCACCTTTACCATCACCTTTACCTTTACATTTACCTTTACCTTTACCATCACCTTTACCTTTACCTTTACCTTTACATTTACCTTTACCTTTACCTTTCCCTTTACCTTTACCTTTACATTTACCTTCATCTTCATCTTCACCTTCATCTTCACCTTCATCTTCACCTTCATCTTCACCTTCATCTTCACCTTCATCTTCATCTTCATCTTCAACTATGTTTAGTGTATCAGGTCCTGTTAGTTCTTCTTCTTGTTCTGTTTTTACCAATAAATGGTCGTATTTATGTGATGCTATAGATTTGTAGTAATTAGGACTATCATCTTGTATTATTTTAAAATTAACTTTTGATTTTGATGTTATATTAAAATCTCCTCCAACTATTATATTAGCTATATTAGAGTTAGGCTTATTTATATGTGTTTGAATTCTTTCTTGTAATTCTTGTAAATAATCTTCTTGATTATATGTAGGAAATTTACAATTAATTAATAAATATTTTTTTTCATTTATAGTTGTTATTACATCGCATATTCTTTTATTAAAATTTAGATTATTTATTTCTAAATTAGATGTTTGATTACCATATAAATTTCTTTTTATAAATATTACAACATAATGACGTGTTCTAGTATTATCATCATATACAGAATTATCACATATATATTCATATATATCTTTTAATCTTGTATATAATTCATATAATCCCCACCATAATACTTCTTGAAAAAATAATATAGTAAAATTATTATTTTTTATATATTTAACAATTATATTAAAAACTTTTTTCCATTTTTTTTCATGAAATAAATTAATATATAATTGTGTCTTACATATTTTTTCTAAATTTTCACGAGATGCCATTGCCATATTTAACATGAATAGTTTTAAAACATCATCAATTTGGTATTCAATACTTAAATGGTCAGACAATAGAGCATATTTTTTGTTTTTTTTTATTTTATATTGTGAATAACAACACTTAGAATGTGGTTTACATATAGTGGTAGGAGGAGGATTAGATTTAATCATATATTATATATTATATATTATATTAATTATAAACTTTTATTTTGATAGCAAGTACTTTATAGGTATTTTCATCATTTTTATTATAAATATTATAATAAATATTTAATCCATCATTTATATTATCTATACCAGGTAAAGTTTTTTTTAAAGTTTCATTAATAAGATATGACTTAAAATTATCATATTGTGTAATTCTTTTAATTTTAGTTGTGATGAATCTCTTAAATCCCAAACTATCATTTTGCCATTCAATTATATCTCCTTTTTTCATATTCTTAAAATCACCTCTATTTAATCTACCATCTACTTTTTTCTTACCAATTTTAATTAATGAAAACCAAGGTTCAGATACATTTTTTATATATTTATTACTCATTATAAATAGATATATTATAAAAAGATTTTTCTAAATATTAATAATGATAATATTTATTATTATATTTTTATTATTTATAATATTATATACTAATAAAAAAAAAGAAGATTTTAAAAATGAATATAATATAAAAGAATTTCCTAAATTTTTAACTGATGAAGAATGTGATAAAATTATTGAATTATCTAAAGATAAATTATTTGTAAGTAGAATATATGGCAAAGATGAAGATACATTATCTACAGGATTTAGAAATAGTTTCCAATGTTGGTTAACTGATAATGAGAATTTAATTAAAAATATATCTGATAGAATTAGAATAGCTACAAATTCTTATGAGAATTATATGGAAGATTTACAAATTGTTAAATATCCTGAAAATGGATATTTTTATCATCATTATGATGCATGTAGAGATTCTGAAGAAATATGTGAAAGAATGAATTTAGGTCATGGTCCTAGATTTATTACATTTATAATATATTTAAATGATGGTTATGAAGGAGGAGATACTGATTTCCCTAATCAAAATATAAAAATTAAACCTGAAAAAGGTAAAGGTGTTTTATTCTATAATACTGATAAAAATGGTAATATATTAGAAAAATCATTACATGCAGGATTACCAGTATCTAGAGGTAATAAATGGATAGCTAATAAATGGATACATCTAAATAACTAAATTAACTTTTATCCATTCATGAATAAGTATATTATTTTTAGCTAATATATTATTAATACCAGTTATAAAATTATTAATAAAAGTTATTTCTTTTTCACTTTCTATAATTAATAATATATTATAAATAGTATTAACCAATTTATTATTATATAAATCAATAATATTAATAAATATTGTATCAATAGGACTAGGTCTATAAGTTAATGTAGGTGATGATGAATTATTACTATTACTAAAATTATCACCGAATTCTAATATAGCTCTATACATTAATATTACTTGAATTATAGTAGCATTTTCAGATGAACTATATGTTTTAATTAAATTATCAAATCCTTTTAATGCCATTTTTAATAATAATTGATATATATCTATATTAATAGGACTATTAGCATTAACTGTAGGATTATACCATAAAGTAAATCTCTTAATAACAGAAAATAAAAAATATAAATTATCTTTTTTATCTGAATTATACCATCTACTAATTGGTTGTGCAAAACTTGGATTTTGTAAATATAATATATTATTATGAATTGATAATTTAGTTCCAATTTGTGATACACTTAATAATGCTAATTGAATCATACATTGCAATGGCTCTAATATCATATCTATATTATCTTTGGTTTTACTAACTAATAAATTATATAATCCTTTAAATTGTTGTGGTTCTAACATAAATAAGTTATTCATATTATTTATAATAGAACTTATTTTTTATATATTTATACAACATATAAAAAATTAAAAATTTTTATATATTAAATATTTAACAATTTTTTTAATTAAGAAAACATTGACATATGTGAATCAGTTCTATCTCTTTTATTAGTTAAATTAGATATTGATATATTTAGATCATTAAGTATAATATTTTTATTATTTTCATTACTATTAAATGTTCTTAAAGCTTGAACTTGTTTAATTTCATTAACAAACTTTTCTATATCACCACCATAATATGGAAAATGATTTATATTTTCATTAAAAAAATTTAATAAGTCTGTATCTAATATATTAATTTTATATGATGTTAATTTTAGTTTATTTAGAAAAATATCTTTTAATTCATTAGGTTTATAACCTTCAATATTATAATGACTATGAAATCTTCTTCTTAAACCTTTATTATAACTAAAAAAACAACTTTCAATATCCTCATAATATCCAGCTATAATAAACATAAATTCTCCCTTTTTTTCTGACATATATTGATTTAACATATCAATTGCTTCTTTAGAAAAATTATCAGTTTTTTGAGAATTTCCTAATGAATATGCTTCATCTAAAAATAATACACCACCCATAGCATTTTCTAATATTTTTTTAGTTTTTGGACCGGTATGACCTAAATATTCTCCAACTAAATCTTCTTTTTTAATTTCAATAAATTTATTAGATTTAAGTATACCAAGTCTTACAAATATATCAGCATATAAAATAGCAAATTCTGTTTTTCCAACACCTGGAGGTCCGGATATAATTGTATGTAAATATTCATTATTAAAATCATTTTGTATATAATATATGATTTTTTTAAATATATCTTTTTTGATATCATTTAATCCAACCATATTCTTTAATTTTATTAATGGAGGAATTATATAATATAATCTCTGTAATATAGTATTATGTCTTAATGACATCCATAAATTATCTAAATTTATAATATCATCAATAGATTTAATAGATGATATAGTTTTTTTTACTAATTCATCATTCCAAGATAATTGATGTAATGGATAATTAATAACTCTATATAAAATAATTTGAGGAGATTCTTCACTTTTTAATGGAGGTTCTGGAATATTACTTTTTTTTAAGCTTAAATATAAATTTTCTTCTTTTAATTTTTTATTTTCCATATCTAATACATAACAAGATGTTAATTTAGATAAATAAGAACTTGTTAAATATAAATTATATGAAATAGGATCAATATAATTCATTATAATATAAATTAATAAAACTTTATATTATAATTAATGAAGTCTTAATAATATTATCATTAGAATCTATTATAATAACTTTATTATTATCAATTATTATTTTATATTGTGGTAAAACATTATAAAAATTATATTGAATAAATTTCATTAAATTTGATAATTTTATTTCTTGAGGGAAAATATTTAACAAAATTGATTCATAATATTTACTTATACCTAATGACTTATTAAAATTTGATATTAATCTATTATATGATGTTATTTGTATACTTATCATGTCTTTAACATTTTCATATACTATATCTATAGAAGAGACTGAATAATATACTCTTCTAATACCCATTTTTTGCATTGTTAATAAACAATTATAACATGGTCTTGCATTACATCTTTGATTATACCTATTTACTCTGATAACTAATATGTCTACCTTATGTAGCGCTATGCGTTCTACCTTATGTAGCATAAAATTATTAACTTTATTTTTATTATTTTTCATATGGAGTATTGCATTAATTTCTGCATGTATTGTTCCTTCTTGTTTTAAATAAGGTATATTTTTAGGAGTATTACAATAAGGTCTTCCTAATATTTTATTATGACTAATAATAGCTGCTGCTAATTTATGGTCTATTATACTATTTTGTGCTTTAGAATGTAATTTATCTATTATTGATGATAATGGCATTTTTATATTATTATAATAAATTAATAAATAAATTAAAATATCAATTTTTTAGCCTTTAACATTAACCATCCTTTATAATCGTTTTGTGTTAAAACATCATATAATTCTTTAACTTTTAATAAGTTTTTATTTGACTTATATAATTGATTATATAAGTCTAACATAACATCATCATGTTCTGTTTTAACTACACTATATTCATATATTCCATCTTTAATATAATAAAATTTATCTTCATTATTATATTTTAATTTCTTCCATAAATAAAAAGGAAGTTCTGTTAATTTAACAGAAAAATGATGTAATGTTTTTTGTTTCTTATATTTTGGCACTTTTTGTATCCAATCATCAGCTAATTCTGTTTGTGATAATGGTAAAAAATCACATTCATAATTATATTCTATTTTATAATTTTCATAAATCGGCATTTTTAATTTTACTAACCCCAAATCCATATTTAATTTAATATTTTAAATTAATCTTTAGAACAAAATTAAATTTCTGATTCATTTCCTTCTATATTATAGAATGTATATTCATTATTACTAACATTAGATATAGTGATAGAATTTATTTTAATACTTTTTAAACATATTTTGATAAAAATAAAAATCATGATTTTTTATTTTTTGCTTTAATAATTAATTAAAAAAAAATAGGTTTTTTAAATAAATTATTTCTAACTGTAATAGACAATTTATTTCTACATAATGTATAAGTAGTTTGTTATGTATTATATATTTTAATTCTTTTTATTTATACATTATCAACGTCAATATATACAATTTAAATATATAAAAATAAATACAAAAATTAATTATATAATAAAAATGTTGATTTAAAGTTATCTTAATCAATATTTTTATTATATTAATGACAAACGTTGTTCAAACTATTTATAATATTATATCTAAAAATATATCAACCGCATATATATATTCAGGTGGTTCTATTATGCCTTTAATTAATCAATTACATCCAAAAAATAATATAAATAAAATGAAATATTTTATACCAACTAATGAATCAAGTGCTGGTTTTTGTTCTATAGGTCATAATAAAAGTTTAAATAAATGTGATAGTGTTGTAATTACAACAGGAGGTCCAGGTATTATTAACTGTTTAACACCTTTAGCTGATGCATATTATGATAATATTCCATTTTTACTTATTTCGGGAGATGTTAGTACAAGTGCTAAAGGAAAACATTCTTTTCAAGAATGTAATTCAATAGCATTAACAAAATCTATTACTCATTGGAATTATTCATTAACTAATGAAAATGAAACAATATCTGTTTTTAATAATGCTTTTGAATTATTGAAACAAAATAAACAAGTACATATAAATATTCCTAAAGATATATTTGCAAGAAATATTATTAATAATGATAATATTACTATTGAATCTAATAATAATTTACAAAATGTAAATTATACTATGGAATATATCAAAAAAGTTGCTAAAATAATTAATAACTCACCAAAACCAATATTATGTATAGGCAGAGGTGCTATTGATGCATCAGTTCAAGTCAGAGAATTAGCTTTAAAAGCTAACATACCTGTTACTACTACACTTCATGGTCTTGGTATATTTGATGAAGAACATTATTTAAGTTTAAAATGGCATGGTATGCACGGTTCTGTAATTGCAAATAATGCAATACAATTATCAACATGTATTATATGTATAGGAGGAAGATTTGATGATCGTACAGTAGGTAGTTTAAAAAAATATGCACCAAAAGCAAAATATATTATTCATGTTAATAATAATTCTTCAGAATTTAATAAAGTTATTTCTAATACAATAAATATTCATGGTGATAGTAAAAAAGTGTTAAAGGATTTGATACCACATATATGTGAAAAGAATAATAAAATTTGGATTGATAATTTAAATAAGTTATATGATAAAAATTTCCCATATGATAATTCTAGTTTAAAACAACAAGATATATTAACAATTCTAAATAATGAATTATTAAAAAGATCTAATTTAAAAATAAAAACAATTATTACAACTGGTGTAGGTAATCATCAGATGTATTGTGCTCAATACATAACTCATAAATATCCTAATAAATTAATTACTAGTGGATCATTAGGTACTATGGGTTATGGTAATTCATCAGCTATAGGTGCAAAAATAGCTAATCCAAATGCATGTGTTATAAATATTGATGGTGATGGGTCTTTTAATCAATTAAATGATTTAAAAATGATTATGAATTATAATATACCAATCAAAATTATAATAATGAATGACCAAAAATTAAGTATGGTTCATGTATGGGAAAAATTATTTTTTGATAATAATATAGTAGCTACAGAATCTAATAATCCTAATTATAATTATTTAGCTCAAGCATATAATATAAAATGTATAACTATTTACAAAACAATGAATGTTAAATATATTACTAATTTAATTCGTGAATTTATTGATTATGATCATAATAAACCTATTATATTAAATTGTATAATTAATAGTGATTATTGTTTTCCATTAATACCACCTGGTAATTATGGATTAAATGAAATGATTACATATGATAATCATAAAAAATATACTATTGAAAAATCAGATGTTCCAAGCTAATTAAAATAATTTTATTAATTTAGATTCATAATTTTTATATATAATTAAATAATAATTATTTAACTATATAATGGTTATTTATAAAAAACTAATTCCAAATTTTTTAAACATAAGTGAATATTCCAATATAAAATTTACCTTAGAAATGTATAATTATATTTTATATTTAAAATTTAATTCTATAAACAAATGGTCTAAATATAATAATTTAACAACAATAAGTAATGATGATGAATTTATAATAATATTTTATGATAATAAGATATCATATATTTCTTCATATTATAAAAAACATAATGTTTTCCCATTAAAAATTATAATAAATAAAAATCAAATAATTGCAAGATTAATTAATAATATAATTAAAGATAGAAGATATATATCTTTTATAATATTAGTTAGTGATAAAAATTATCATGTATTAAATTTAATATTTGATAATTATAAATTAGAATCTTATTTAATAGAATGTCAGGGTGTTATACATGAAAAAATTCATAAAGTCATGGAATATTATGTTTCTAGTATGGGTTATAAATATAAAAAATTAGATATATTAAATATTAATAATAAAATTAAATCAAAAAAACAAAAATCATTTTTTAAGGGTTATTGTATGGGATGGAGTTTATTTTTTAAATACTTAGCTGAAAAAGCTGATATAAATTTTGAAATGACTGATTATTTATTACAGTTATCATTATATAAAAATAAAGGTCCTTTATTTGAATTAATAGAATTATTTCAAATATGGTTTTATATACAATGATAAAAAAATAAAACAAAGTTTTAATTTTTAGCAATAAAAGTTTTTTTTAATTCTATAAAACTATATAGTGATTCTATTAATTTAATATGATATTTCATAACATCAGTAAAATAATTTTCAAAATCTTTAACCCAATTTAATATTATATTATTTTTTTTTTGTTATCATAGTTGAATTAGCTAATTTTTTATAGTCTTTTAATAAAGATTAAAAATAAATTTTATTTAATTCATCCATATGTTTACTATCATTAATTTTTGACCAAATAGTATTTACTACTTTGTAATAAAACTTTGATTTTTCTTATCTTTAATGAATCTGATAAATAAAATATAGAATTATTAATAATAGATTTATAAAATATAATGTCATCTTTATCTTGATGTCCTAATAAATTTTTAAGATTATTTTTAATTTCTATAATACTATTGATATTTGAAGCACATAATACTTTTAATTCCATATATTTATTAAATTTATTTTATAAAATAATTTAATTCTAAATAGTCTGAAATTTTATTAATTTCAAGTTTTAATAATTCATTTTGATATAAATTATTATAAATATCATTTTTAATAATAATAGATGGATTGTTTAAATTCCCATCTATTATAGTTAATTTATATTTTTTTATATTATCATAATATATTTTATTGTCTTTATTAATTAAATTTCCATTATTAGTTTTTTTTATGCATCTTACTGCTTGGGTATTATTTGAATTATCTTTTAATAATAATTCAAATATATATAACCCAGATTGGTTATTTATTTCTAAAGTATTATAATTATACATTATATATAACCATATAAAAATAAATTAAATTAATTTATAATGACAACATTAAATATGGAAAATACATTAAATATGGAAAATTCTAATAATTTTGATATTTTAATTATAAAACCAAATAAAATTAGTGATATATCTTGGTTAAGTGTAGATTATGAAAAAAAATTAATGAATTTAGATATTTTTGAAATTTATAATACTAATAAAGATGATTTTATTAATATGTTAACAACTAAATTAAATATAAAATCATTTGATACTCCTAATTTAACTATTAAAAATGAAATTATTGGTGAAGAACCTTATTATGTTTATGAATTATTATATATTGAAGTTAAAAATGATGAATTTGAAAATGAATTTGCTAGTTTATTAAATACTAATGGTGATAAAGTGTATCATAATGCTATTATATTAAAAAATCATTTACCTTCATTAACAGATTCTATGGTTATAGAATCTATTACACTATCAGATATAGAATTATTATTATATCATAGAGTTAATACTAAAATTGTTGTATGGGATTGGGATAATAATTGGAAACAACATATAGTTTTAGGAGATTTAACTTCATATGTTAATATTTTATTTGATGGTGATAATTATAAAAAAATGAATTTAGATTTTTTAATGCATGATATTAATATTTGGTATGTTGAAGATAAATATGGTGATAAAGTTTGTGGTAATATTTTAGATAAACCAATTGAAAAATGTGTATGGTTTACTATGAAATCTGAGGAATATAGAGGAAATTTAACATTAGATGAAGTTCATAAAATAATAAAATTATCATATATATTAGAAAATTATAAAGTTCCTAATGAATTAACTGAAGAAAGAAAAGACAAATATAATAGGAAAATTATTAATAACAAGTATAAAGTATTAGATTATATATATAATAAATATTGTTAAAAGGATAATTTTTTATATAGTAATGAATTGTGAATCATATATTGTGTATGGATGGGAGGAAAATTTATTATCTAGTATAATAGATTTATCATGGTTAAGAGAAAATAATATTGATATATTTACTTTAGAATTAAATAGAAATAAACCTAATAGAATTATTTATGGTGCAATCTGTAGTTTTTCAAGTAAAAGTGGAAGAATTAATAATAACAATAAAAATATTGTTATAGATGCATTTGATTTATTATTAAATAATAATATAAAATTACAATATTATATTGCACTTAAAACTAAGTTTAATTATTATTCATTTTATAATTCTTATAATCCTAATCATATAATATTATCGGATACTGAAGATAATATATCAACAGATGTTCCATTAACATAAAATATAAAATATAAAATATTATTTTATGTTAATGATATTTCCATTAACATAAAATATAAAATATAAAATATTATTTTATGTTAATGATATTTCTATTAAAATAAAATAATATTTTATATAATAATATCTAAATATTATTAATGACATTTAATTTATCTAATTTAATTCCATCAGGAACTAGAAATAATATTACTTTACTTAATTTATTATTAGCTTTTATACCATATGGCACATTATATATTAGAATGACAAAATTAAATTATTCAATAGATAAAATATATTTAGAATTTTTAACTATGATAACACCATTATCATTTATACCAATGGCAGCAATGTATTTTGGATTTGTTAAACCAGGTGAAGGAAAGATTCCACCTTATGATATATACATGATATTTCCAATGATAGCACAAATACTATTATCACTATTTATTGATAAAATATTAATACTTTTTGATAAAATACCAATATTATCTTTCTTATCTCAAATATTATCTAAATATCCAATGTTAAAAAATTTATTTTTACCATTTTTTGTAGTTTCTTGTATAATTACATGGTGTAATTATATTAGAAGAAAAAAAAATTGTAAAGATAATGAAAATGATAAAAAAATGACATATGCTGATTATTTATCTAAAGCTGCTTTAGATGCTGTTAGTGAAAATGTAAGTAGTCTTTTGCTAAGTATAATTTTAATTTATATATTAAAATTCACACCATTAAAAATATTTTATACACCTATAAGTAAATTGGTAGAAGCAAGTAATATTATTTTAGGTAAAGATATAGATATTGATAATATTATTCAAGCATTATTTTGGAATGTTGGATTTGGTGCATCATATATTATACTTAATATGATTAATCAGGATAAATTAAATGTATTTTGTAATTATGGATTATCTAATTTTGGATTATCTACTTTCAGTCAAATACAAATTATTTTAACTATAGTTGGTATTGCATTAACTGTTGGTTTAAAAAGTGGTAATACATTTATACCATAATAAATTATATAATTTATACCATAATAAATTATATAAATTTTAAATTAAATAAAGAAACAGATATAAAGTCTTATTTTTATTTATTAAATAAGAATATGCATACAATTATGGGATTAATAAGATGTAATTATAATAAAATATATTTATGTAAAAATTGTAATAATAAATTCCCTAATAAATTAGAATTAGATAAACATGTATGTAATGATATTATTAAAGATAATATATATAAATTTGATATAAATACATTTGGAAAATATATATATCCGTTAGATGCAGGTGGTGATATATATATAATACAAACTGATACAAATTATAAAGATTATTATAAAATTGGTATTACAACAAATTTAATTAATAGATTATCAGTATATAGATGTGGTAATGTTATAGAACCTGTAGTACATTGTTATTTTCCAATTAAAAATATAAAATTAGCTGATAAGATGTTAAAACAAGAATTGAATAAATATGTTGTAAAAAGAGAAATTTATAAATTTAATGACTTAAATAATATAAAATCAATAATTTTTAATATACAAAAACAATTTGAATCTTCAGAAATTATAAATTTTCCTGATATAAAAAGAAAATAAAAATATATTTTAATGTTTAATTTTATAAGTAATATTCCAAATTTGAAAACTAATCCATTAAAATATGTGTTTGAAAATATGAAACTATATCATAAACCTAATACATTATGGTTAGAATTTGGTGTGGCTACAGGATACACTATAAATTATATTTCACAATTTACCCAAGATAAAGTTTATGGTTTTGATAGTTTTGAAGGATTGCCTGAATATTGGAGAGATGGCTTTAATAAAGGTTTTTTTAATAGAGATGGTATTTTACCTCCAGTTAATAATAATGTAGTATTGATTAAAGGATGGTTTAATGATACATTAGATGATTTTATTAAAAATCAAAATAAAAAAGTGTCATTTATACATATTGATTGTGATTTATATAGTTCAACCAAATATGTTTTAAATACATTAAAAGATTATATGGATGATAATTGTGTTATAGTATTTGATGAATTAGTTAATTTTAATGGATTTGATGGTGATAATAGTGAATTATTAGCATTCTATGAATTTGTTAATGAAAATAATATAAATTTTTCATGGATTGGTATGAACGGTATTCCAATTGGTATGCAACATTCTCAACATGAAAATGTTGCACTTATTATAAAAAAGTTTTAACTAAGAACTAATAATATTTTTAACTTCAACTGTTGACCCATCTGAATTAGTAGTTATAGTTTTTTCAATAGTTATTTGTTTACCATTTTGAATTATAGTTTGAACAGATTTTATAGTCTGAACACAGTTAAAACCAGTATTAATATTGAAACTATGTTTAAAAACCTGATTAAATATATCATGAGGATTTATAAAAGTATTAATATTTAAATTATTATTATCATAATTTCTTCTTTTATTTTCATCTGATAATACTTCATAAGCTTCACCAATTTCTTTAAATTTATTTTCAGCATTTTTATCTTTATTTTTGTCTGGATGATATTGTAATGCTAACTTATAATATGCTTTCTTAATTTCATCTTGTGATGCATTTTTATTAATATTTAATACATCATAATAATTTATAGACATTATATACTATTATATTTTTTATATAAAATAAACTTTTTATATAAAAAAAAATATTAACTATTCAATTTTTGATAATTTATTATTAGTTATATTTGATAATTTATTATTATAAATTACAGGTGATAATTTATAATTATCAATAACAGGTAATTCAGGATTTTTATAAAATCTTCCTATAATAAAATTAAGTGGTTTTCTTAATAAATTATATATATATTCTATTAAATTAATGTGGTCATCCATTTTTTGACATTTAGTATCAATATAATTTAATTTTTTAAGAATAATATCTAATTTTTCAAGAATAATATCTAATTTATTATCCATATATTAAAATTTTATTAATAAAGTTTTAATTATAAATTATAAATAAAGTTTTAATTAATAATTATAAGTTATAAAAAAGTTTTAATTATAAGACCTATTGCGCTTTGGTAGTTACGAATTATATTATATATTATAATTAAAGTTAAAGATATAATATATTTATTTAATACATAATTAATGCGATAAAAAATATAATAAAAACTATTAAATTGAATTATAAATCAGTTTTTTATAATAAAACAGCTAATATAAAATATAATATAGTTTACTTATTGGATTGTATAATGTTTATGCTTAAATCTGGTGTATCATACAAAGGGTTAAAACAAATGGTATCAGTTGTTAGTAATTTTAATGATAATATAGTATTTCCTCATTATTCTACTATTTATAGATTTTATACCAAGTTGATTAAGTATAATATAATTAGTACTACATTTAATAATTTAGTTAGATCATATCTAAATAGAACTAAATCTAATAACATAATAAAAAAAACAAAATTTTGTTTTTTTTATTATGTTGATACAACACTAATACCTAATAAATGTGGCTAAATTAAAAAATCAAAGATTTTTTTAATTTAGGCAAAACTATAAAATCTTTGATTTTATAGTTTTTGGAATTGAATATATTGGTTATAACGCACAACTAAAAAACATAAAACTACAAAGATATCATTAATAACAGATATTAAAGGAAAACCTATTAACATATTATTAGGCGCTTGTAATAATCATGATGTTAAAATATTCCAAGATCAAATAAATAATATTAGTCTTTTACAAAATGATAATGTATTTATAGGCGATAAAGCATATGATTCGAATGCAATAAGATTAAAATTAAAAGAAAATAATATAGGTACAGTTTAAAATAAAAATCTTTGATTTTTATTTTATGATTACTTTAGTTACACCTAAAAATAAGCGTAATACTAAAGATTTAAATAAAATAACTTTTTATAAAACTAGTGCTATAGATAAAAAATTACGGGTTCCTTGGGAACCCTGCAAGGCTCCTTAGGAGCCTGTTAAGACGTAGATATAATATTGAATAAAAGTTAAAAGATTTTAATCGTTTATCTATTAGGCGTTAATTAAAAGCCAAAAGGCTTTTAATTAAGGATAAATTTATTTTTTTTTTTTAAAATAAATTTACGTGATAAAAAAATGATTAATTATTCAGGCTCCATAGGAGCCGTGCATGGTTCCGAATGAACCTGTAATTTTTGTATTTTTAGCATCTATAGCTATATTTTAAAATTATTAATTATATCTAATAAATAGATATAATTAGATAAACATTTGCACTATGTTATATATTTATAATATGCGTTTATGAAATAATTATTTTTTATATAACAAATTTATTATATATCTAAATATATAATTAAGAAATAAATATATTATATTTTTAACTTTAATTAAAAGATATAATATAAATATAATAATTGTATAAAATATTTTATACAATTATTATAATAAATGATTTGCAATAAACAAAAATTAGGAACATTTTTTACATTAATTACTAAATTAATAGCATCTATTGGTATTAACAAAAAATTAGATATTGATGATATTATTGAATTTATTAATAAAGATGATGATACAGATATTTCTGCATCAATAGAGGAATTATTAAAATTAATTAATTGTGATACTATTAGTGAAACTGATAAAGAAGATATAGATACATTGGATGAAAAAACTTCATGTTTTTCGATTAAAAAATCAGTTGATGCAAAATATTATAATTATACAAATATCGAAAATGAATTAAACTGTTGTAATTGTATATCATTTATAATATATTCAGTAAAATTATCAATAAAAAGAATTAATTGGTTAAGAGGTATATTATTAACATTATATTTATCTTTACATAATATTGGTAAATATTTAGATGATTTATTTATAGCAAAAATTTATTTAGATATTTCCGTATTTATACATATTTTTACATTTTATAAAGATTTTCATAAAGATATTAGATTTAAATTTCATGCAAAATTATTGCTAGGTTTGTTACTAAAAATAATTAATAATGATATATCTGAAATTTATATTTATTTTTGTAAGGATGTTATTGATGATGGTATAAAAAGAATATATAGATTTTTACCATTTATACAAAAAGATACAAATGTTTGTATTTCTTGGGATGTTGATAATTTAATGACTCATAATATTTGTTTATATATAAAACAATTTTATAGTAGTGATAAATTATTTTTTGTTAATAAGATATTAGATACAGTAGTATCTAATCAACCATATCAACAATGGTTATTAATATATCAACAATATAAAAATGCTAATGAAAAACGTTTTGTAAATTTATTAGCAGGATGTTTTGGTTTAAAAATTAAGGTTAAAAAAGAAGATTTTTATCGTTATATATCTCAAATCAAACCATTTTTTAAGATAGATATAAAATCTTTTTCACAAGCTATTGCTGAAAACGGTTTTTCACAAGATTTAAATGAAAACAATTTTTCACAATCTTTTGATGAAATATTATTATACGAATTATTTGAAAAAGTTACATCTGATGAAGAAAATAATAAAAAATTATTTTTTTTTATAAGTCAATTAGGAGATTCAGAAGAATATTTTACAAATACTGAATCTTTAAAAGAGTATGATATAAATCAAATTCCTAAACTAGCTCGTAAAAAACAAACTAGTAAAAAATCTGGAGAAGAAACAGATGTAGAACAACCTAATATTTATGCTCATTTTAAATTTGAATATTATTTAGAACAACAAACACCTGTTTATGATATTGATAATGATCCCAATATTTTTGAACCATACAAACAATCTAAAGATTGCTATACTATTAAATTTGGTCTTGACAGGGCATATAATATTTCTAATTATACACATTCATTAATAAATAACTCTTTTGGTTTTGATCTACATGACCCAGAGTCAAAAAATGAAGATATTGAACTGATATCAAATATTGGATGGGCATATAATAAAATTACACCTAAACAAAAATTTGAAAAATTAAGTGAATCATTAAATAATTTTAATGCTTTTATAAAACAAATATATACTAAAGAAGAAACTAAACAAGAATCTATTGTAAGATCAAAATATTTGAAATATAAAAATAAATATTTGAATTATAAAAAAATATTAAATACAAATATTTTTTATGTATAGACGTATTGTGATTTGATAGTTATGATTTATAATATATTACATTATTAGAATTAAGGATATAAAATATTAATTTATTTAATACAAATTGTAAATATAGAGAATAATACTAAAAATGACCGAATTACACTGACTATCATAATATTTATATTATGATATGTATCTATCATAATATTTATATTATGATATGTATCTATCATAATATTTATATTATGATATGTATCTATAATAACTTACAGTCACAATATTATAGTGTTGTTTAGTATATTTACTATATATATAAAATATTAAATAAATTAATATTTTATATCCTTAACACTAATAATATAATATATTTTAAATCATAACTAACAAAGCGCAATATGTCTATAAATTATAAGTTATAAAAAAATTTTAATTATAAATTAAAAGTTATAATAAAGTTTTAATTAATAATTATAAGTTATAAAAAAGTTTTAATTATAAATTAAAAGTTATAATAAAGTTTTAATTAATAATTATAAGTTATAAAAAAGTTTTAATTATAAATTATAAGTTATAAAAAAGTTTTAATTAAAAATTAAAAGTTATAATAAAGTTTTAATTATAAGTTATAAAAAAGTTTTAATTAAAAATAATGATAATAAATTATATTATTTTTAATTAAAAATAATATATAATTACATATAATATGGATGAATTAAATTATGATGCAGTATTAGGAACTCCTGTTGCTAAATTGAAGGCTCCTACATTTGTAAGAAAACCTCAAATGAAACAAAATATAAGTAATTTTGCTAGAAATATGGAAGCTGAATTAATCAATAATAAGTATAGTGATAGTGATAGTGATGTATCAGTAAGAGTTCCTACTAAAAAAAAACATAAAGCAATGTATAATTATTTTAATATTAGTAAATTCAAAGATTACGATATTTTAGTTTTAACTTTATTATTTTTATTATTAAATACTAATCTTACAATTCAATTTTTTAATGATAATTTAAAAAACATGAAATCAATTGATATTAATTATTTAAATTTAGGTCTTAGAAGTGTAGTTTTTGGAATTTTATTTTATGTTGTTAAAAAATTTATGAATTAAAAAATTTAAATATTAGCTCCAATATTAGCTAATTCATCTGCTTTTTTATTAAGAGTTCTATCAATATGAATAAAATTAGTTTTATTAATTTTATGAGTTAATTCTAAAGCTTTATTATATAAATCTAAATTATGTTTTACTTTATATTTGTTATTCATTTGTTTAATTATTAAATTACTATCACCTTTAATAATTAAATTATTAATATTTAATTCTACAGCTTGAGTTAAACCTAATATTAAACCATTATATTCTGCCATATTATTAGTTATTTTTTCTCCAACATAAATACTTTTTTCATAAACTACATTATTATTATTATCATATATAATAGCACCTGCACCACTGGGACCGGGATTTCCTTTAGAACATCCATCAAAATAAAGTGTATATTGATTTGTTGAACCAAACCCTCCATTACCTCTTGTAGAATCAGATAATGACTCTGTCATTGAATTAACAACATTTATTTTAATAGGTTTTAAGTCTGGACTAACAATTTGAAAAAATGTTCCAATTGGTAAGATAGAATTATTATTTGGGTCAAAATTTCTAATTTTAGCCATAATATCTCCTCTATATCCTGCATCTATAATTCCAATTGAATTAGCTAATTGAAAATTAGTTTTTGATATTGAGGACCTAGGAACTAAATAATAACTTGAAAATGTATTAGTTTCTAAATCTATCATTTCACATTTTATATTAAAATTAACGGTTCCTACTTTAAAAGGTTCAACTATAATTTCTACATCATTATATAAATCTATACCACTATCACCTAAATGATTTAATTGTAATGAATTATAATAAGATTTATTATTTTCATTTACTAAAATATTTAATTGATATTTAACTGGTTGATATTGAGTCATTATATAATTAATAATATTTACTTTTTAATTAATTTTGTTTATAATATATAATAATGGGAAGTAATATTCGTCAACTAGATCTAAATGATAGTAGTCCTTTATCAAATGCAATAAATAATATGCATGCAAAACAACAACAAGTAAATGATACATCAAAACAACAAGAACAAGTAAAATCTAATATAATAGATATAGCAAAACAACAACAAGTAAATTATGATAAAACAGATATATCAAAATAACAACAATCCATATCTTATGAAAAAGATATACCAAGAAATTCAAATTTATATATTTATATATTAGTAGGTGTAGTTGGATTAATAATATATATAATAATAAATAAAAAATAATTTAATATTAATTTATTATTATATAATATATAATATATATGAAAGATATTTATTATAGCAAATATCAAAAATATAAAAATAAATATTTATATGAAAAATCACTACACCAAGATGGAGGTATAGCTCAAGCTCTTAAAAAAACTGCTGCTAATGCTGTTAAAACAGCTGCTAAAAAAGCTGCTACTGATGCTGCTGCTCAAGCTGCTGCTCAAGCTGCTGCTCAAGCTGCTGCTCAAGCTGCTCAAGCTGCTCAAGCTGCTCAAGCTGCTCAAGCTGCTCAAGCTGCTCAAGCTGTTATAAAAGCTGCTCAAGTACCTAATCAAACTTCTAAAAAATTAAGCACCAATTATTAAAGCATTATAACAGGTTTAAAAATAATTAATAAAATTCGCATTATTCAATTTTATTAATTAACATTCTCTATAACAGCATAATAGTTTAAAATTTAAAAAAAATATTAAATTATTTTTAAATATAAAATTATATAATTATATATAATGTTATATTTATATATAATTATATTATTATTTATAGTTTTTTATAAATTTAAAGAAAATTTTACACAAGCTGTTTCAACATATACTAAATATTTATTAACTGATATTAATAATAACTTATATTATTTAGTTCCATTAAGTTTATTAGATAATAATATTAAGTTATATTTATTAGAAAATAATTTAATAAATGATAAATATAATATAATAGATAGATTAAAATTAGGTATAACAAATAATATTGAATTAAATAAAAAACCATTAAATGATATTATATATGCTATTAACGTAAATGATATACAATTGTTTGTTAGTGATAATAAAAAATTATTATTTAATTCTAATAATGAACCTTTTATATATGATGGTAATAATTATAATATAATATCAAATTCAGATATGTATATATTAGATTCATATATATCAATATCTAATTATACATATCCATTTAATATTAATAATAATTTATTACAAAATAAATTTAATATTAATAATTTTAATAATTATAATTTTGAATTAAATCAAATTAATATCAATAATAATAAACTTTATCAAATTAAATTAAGCGATGAAAATACTAATATTAAATTAATTAATAAGAAGGATTATTAATAGGATTATTCATATCTTTTACTGTATTCATCATACCTTGTCTTTCTTCTGGTGTTGTTTTATTCATAAATATAAAAAATATACCTAATCCTATAATAATACTAACAACAGCAACAATACCTGATATAATCATAGGCATTTTTAAAGTACCAAACAATTGATTAATAGCATTATTAATAGTATCCATTATTGCACTATTATTTTCTTTTTCCTTTATTTCTTCTTGTTTTACTGTTGCATCATTTTTTGCAGTTTGTACTTGTGAATTTGCATTTTCTATACGTTGTGCACTTAATCCTGTTATATCAGTTATGATTTTTGTTCCATTTATTGCATTAAAAATACATTCATTAAAATTTTTAATTGCTGCTTTTTGTTCAAATTTCCCAAGAATTTTTATTGAATCTTCTATTTCTAATTCTTGATTTATTGAATTTAATGCGTCACATTGAAAATTAGAAATATTCTTTATAGCTGCTTTTATATTATTTTCTATACTTTCAGTTGACTTAGTTAAAATTTTTGAAATACTTTCCATTGACATTCCCATTTCAGTAGTAATTAAAGTCTCTGCTTGTTCATCAGTTGTAGAACCAAGTATATTATCACCTAGTTTTTCAACTGCTTCCATTGCTTTTGCTACCATTTGTTCAGGTCCTCCTGCATTTTTTTCTTTTTCAGATAATTTAGATGCAAAATCTAATGCTTGTTGTGCTTGTTGGTTCTGTGTAATACTACTTTTTAGTTCAGATTGAATTTTTGTTAATAATTGTGTCATTAAAGCTGTATCATTTTGAATAGTAACTAATGCTTTTATTTCATTTGTAATTTCTGCCATTTGACTTAATGAACCACCCTCACCAATAAATAAACTTTTGGCTTTAACTCCTTGTTTTATTGCATTATTAGCTGATATTTTTGCCATCTGTTCATTTTTTAATTCACTACTTGCATTGTTTATAGTACTATGAATAATTTCAGTTACTGTTTCATTTGAAGTTTTAATAACGGTATTTATTTTATTTTGTATTGTTGTTTTCCTCTGAGTTGAATTCTTACCTCCCATATTATATTATAATATAAATTATAAATTATAAATTATAATTTATATTATAATATACTATAATATGGGAAACGCTATTACAAATAGAGCAGATGGTAATTTAAATACTAATACTGAATTAGGTAAATATATTGAAAACTGGGCATTAGATGAAAATACAAATTATTATGGAGAAGGATATATAGATGAACAAGATAGAATTATAAATTATACTAATATATTAAAAAAACGTGCTTGTTGTACAAAAAATAATTATGTTAAAATACCTATGCTAGATATAGTTAATGATAATTTAGTATCATTATCAACTGGTATTAAAGTATTTAATAAAATATCTGATATAACTGAAGATAAGTGTACATTTAATATTGATACTAATAATAAAAAAGATACTTTTATTTATAATATAGATGACAAAGAATTAATAAATACATCTGAATCTAAATGTGGTACATTTCATAAAAAATTATGTAATAATATTTTTAATTTAAGAAATAATTTACCTGAACCTTATAAATATTATGGTATTTATAATGATGAAACTAGTGCAACGGATGATCTGAGAAAAGTTAATCCTTATGTTGAATGTAATTGTATTAATAGTGTATTTAATAAAATAGGAACAAAAACTTTTAAAGATGCTGCTAATCAAGATATTATAAGTCAAAAAGATTTAGCACAAATTAGTCCTGATTTAGTAGCACTTGACCGCTCTCCTGCACAATTAGCACAAAATTTAGATGTAAGATGTTATAATAATACAACTAATGCTGTTAAATATCAATCTTTAAAAGCTGCATTATGTATACAACAAGCTATTATATTAGGAGGTGTTACGATAGGTGATGGAGGTTCATTTAAACAAAATTGTAATACACAACAATCAAATTCAAATTCAGGTTCAAATTCAGGTTCAAATTCAAATTCAAATTCAGGTTCAGGTTCAGGTTCAGGTTCAGGTTCAGGTACAGGTACAGGTACAGGTACAGGTACAGGTACAGGTACAGGTACAGGTACAGGTACAGGTATAGGTACAGGTTCAGGTTCAGGTTCAGGTTCAGGTTCAGGTTCAGGTTCAGGTTCAGGTTCAGGTACAGGTTCAAGTTCACGTTCAATATTAGGTTCAAAGTCTACATCAAAGCCAACATCAAAACCATCAGAATCAAAAAAATATAAATTATGTATACCATTTACTAAAACATGTTTTGATATGCCTGTATTAATTAAAGTTATTAATTTACCAATAATTGGAGATATTGATTTATCATTAATAGGTGGTTGTTTATGTATATTTATTTTATTAATATGTGGATTATTTTTATTTATGAGTTTATCTAGTTCTGCAGAAGATTCATCTGATTATATTCAACATCAACAATCTCAACCTCAACAATCTCAATCTCAAGAATATCAAGCTCAACAATATCAACCACAACAATATCAACCTCAAGAATATCAACCTCAACAATATCAACCTCAAGAATATCAATCTCAACAATATCAACAACAATATCAACCTCAATATCAACAACAATATCAACCTCAATATCAACAACAATATTATTAATTTTAATATATATAAATAATTTTATTTAAACATAAATTTTCAATATTTTACATTATGAAAATTGCTATATTTGATTCAGCTTGGACATATGACTTGATGACCCCATATGAGAAACCATTAGGTGGAACTCAAAGTGCTATATGTTATTTTGTATCTGAAATGAAAAATCTAGGAAATGATATATATTTATTTAATAAAAGAGATACATTAGATAAAGTTAAAGATGTATTACATGTTCCAGCAAATACATTTTTAAATTATATTAATGAAAATAAGTTATCATTTGATTTAATTATTGTAAGTTGTTTACCACATGATTTATTTCAAATTAAAAATACGATTAATAATCCAAATACATTATATGCATTATGGACTGGTCATGATGTAGATCAGAATGCTTCAAAAGTATTAAAAGATATAAAGGCTGTTGATATGATAGATTTATTTATGTTTGTAAGTGATTGGCAAAGAAATAGATATATTGAACATTATAATATTAAGTATAATAAAACTATAATAATGAGAAATGGAATTGGAAAACCATTTGAAAAGTTTTTAGATTTACCAATAAATAAAGTTAAAAATTCAATGACATATTGTTCAATACCATGGAGAGGATTAAATTTATTAGCACCAATATATAAATTAATAAAAGATAAGCATGATGATGCTAGTTTAAATATATATTCAAATTTGAATATATATAATCAAGATAATGATGATAAAATTTATGATGATTTTAAAAATTTAAAAGATGTTAAATGTAATCAAGGAGTATCTCAATCACAATTAGCCTCAGAATTATATAATATTGAGTATTTAACATATCCAAATACTTTTCAAGAAACAAGTTGTATTACAGTTTTACAGGCTATGGCTTGTGGATGTTTAGTTATTACATCTGATTTAGGAGCATTAAGGGAAAGTATGGATAATTTAAATGATTATGTTAATATTAATATACATAATTTTGATATTAGTAATTATGTATTAAATTTTGTAAGTAAAACAAATAATTTAATAGAATTAAGTGATAATATGAAAAATAAATTAATAGAAAAAAATCGTGAACATATTAGAAATAATTATTTATGGAGTCATATATGTAAAACATTTGAAAAAGATGTATTAAAAATTATAGTAGAATATAGAAAATATATTAGAAATGAACATAAACCAAATATTGACAGTTTATTAACAAATTTTAAAGAAAGTAAATGGAACTTATGTTTATTAGATTATATGAAAATAAAATATTTTCCATCATTAAATGAATATTTTGTTATTAAATTAAATACAGGAGTTTCTAATTATCAATTTCAAAATTTTGATGGGGCTAAAGATTGTTTTAAATCTTGTTTAGAATTAAAAAATGATTATAATATTAATAAAAATATTGCATTATTAGAATTACAAAGAGGACAAATTAATAAATTTATCAAATACGCAAGGTCTGCATTAAGTATTAATTTTGAAATAGAATTGGCTAATTTATTAGCTGAAAAATATGAATTATTAGGGTTATATAATGATGCTATTGGATTATATGAAACAATTATTTATTTAGATCCTGTTAATGTTAATGCTTATAATAATTTAGGAAATTTAAAATTATTAAGAATAGCACAAGTTGAAAATATTGATGATGAAATTAATGAAACATATGGAAAATCTTTAGAATTATGTCATAAAACAGGACAAAACAGGAAGAAAGAATTAGTATTAAGTAATATTATATTTAATAATTTATATAATTGGAAATTATCAGATCAAGATATTTATGATAGGTCTTGTGAATGGTATAAATATTTTGATAAAGAAACTAATTTATTAGAAATTGCTAATAAATTAAATAGAAATAAAAAACAAGGTAAAATAAGAATAGGATATATATCATGTGATTTTATTACCCATCCGGTTGGATTTATGTTTAATAGTATTTTAAAGAATCATAATACTGATGATTTTGAAATATTTTGTTATGATTGTTGTGATTCAGGGAAAAGTATGGGAGATCATTTAGCTAAAATATTAAGATCGTATAATAATGCAACATGGAGAGACTTATCACAAGCTTCAGATGAAGTTGGTTTAAATACAATAGTTGAAGATGATTTAGATATATTAGTAGATATGATGGGACATACAAGAAATACAAGAATGAATATTCTACAATATAAACCAGCAAGAGTTTTAATATCATATTTTGCATATCCTGCAACAAATGGATTAAAAGAAATTGATTATAGATTAACAGATAAATATGCATCGCCTCCTGAAACACAGAAATATTTTGTAGAAAAGTTTTATTATTTACCTAATGGTTTTCAATGTTATACACCTCCTATAGATATTCCATCTAATAAAAATTATAATAGAGATAAATATAAAATTCATTTATGTTGTTTTAATAATCCTACTAAATTATCAGTTCCAACACTAAATACCTTTTGTGAAATTTTAAAAAGATTACCAGAATCAAAATTATTTTTAAGATATTGTTATTATAAATCTAGTTATTATAAAGAAACTATAATTAAATTATTTACTGATAGAGGTATTGAAAGAGATAGAATTGATATTGCTTATGAACCAATAGTTGATGCATTAACATTATATAATAATATGGATATAGTATTAGATCCATTCCCTTATAATGGTGGGACAATCAGTTCAGAAGCATTATATATGAATACTCCTATTATAACACTAGCTGGAACATGTTATGTTTCTAGAGTAGGTGTTAGTTTATTAAGTAATTTAGGATTAGAAAAATATATTGCATATTCTACTGAAGAATATATAAATAAAGTTATAGATTTAGCTCATAATGAATCTGAATTAAAATTATTACATCAAACATTAAGATTTAAAATGTTAAATTCAGATTTAGCTAATACTGTATCATTTACTAATAATATAGAAATCGCATATAAAGATATTATGAATAAATATAATGTATAAAAATAATATAATAAACTTTTTTATACTATAATATATATATGGCAAATACATCTTTATCACCAACTATATTAAATCCGGTATCTGGAGCTGCTAATCAAGTAGCTGGAGGTGTTAATCAAGTAGCAGGAGTAGCTAATCAAGTAGCTGGAGGTGCTAATCAAGTAGTTGGAGTAGCTAATCAAATACCTAATCAAGTAGCTGGAGGTGCTAATCAAGTAGTTGGAGTAGCTAATCAAATACCTAATCAAGTATCTGGAGTTGCTAATCAAGCATCAGGATTTGTTAATCAAATACCTAATGAATTAACAAACCAATCAAATAATTTTTTACATAAATATTTAGGTAACTATTATTATATATTTATTAATATTGTTAAAGTATTAATATTATTATTATGTGTATTAGTTGGAATGTTTATAGAATATAAATCAAAACTGTTAACTAAAACATTTAAAAAATAATTAATGGATTAAAAAAATATTATGATAATATATTTTTAATCTAATATAATATATAATGTCATCATCACTAGATAGTTATTTAATTTTAAAATATAGAGAAATGTTTGGATTAGATAATATTTCAAACATATCAATTAATACAACATTTAAAGGGCATACATCTATATTATCATCATTAAATGTAGTTAATAATTATATTAATAATAATAATATATCATTATTATCAAATTTAAATACTAATAATTATATTAATAATTTAAATACTACAATACAATCTAATTTAATTGTTAATAATAACTCATTATTAAATAATATAAATACTGCAAATTTAGAATGTAATAATATTACTAATTATAATAAATTAAGTGTTGATAATAACACATTAATAAATAATAATACAAGTATAATGTCAAATTTATATATTAATAATATGAATTTATCAAATTTATTAGTACCAAATATATTAAGTTATAATACAACATTATCTTTATTAAGCAATATAATAAATATAGGCACCAATAATAGTACAATTAATATTAATGGTACATCATTATATGTAGCATCAACAGATTTAAAAATAAATGATAAAATATTATCATTAAATATTAATCCAACAACATTATCAGCATTTGATATAGGTGATTTAAGTGGATTTGAAATAATGGGTACTAGTAATAGTGGATTTATAAAATCAAATTATATAGGTTCATTAATAACAATAAAACCTCCATTATCAATAGAACAAAATATTTTAACACTTAATAATGATGATATGTATATTACAGGTTATAGTATATTAAATGATAATGTAGAATTATATAAATCACTTGATATTACTCATAATTTAATTACTAAAAATTTAACAGTTGGATCTAATTTAAATGTATTTAATAATTTATTAGTTAATAATATTACTAATAATACTAATTTATATATATCAGGAAAAACTATATTAAATAATATAACATCAAATTCTATATTTGTTAATAATAATTTAATATTTAATAATACAACAATATTATCATCATTAAATGTTAATTCTAATATTTATAACAATAATACTAATTATAATAAAAATTTAAATGTTATTAATACAACATTATTAAATAATACTTCATGTTTATCTGATTTAAAAATTAATAATAATTCATATCTTAATAATATTAATACATTTAATATTAATATATCTAATATTACAATTTTAAATAATAATACTAGTTTATTATCAACATTAAATATAAATAATAACTTTACTATTAATGGAACTAATACATTTTGCACTAATTTACAAACTAATAATATTACATTTAGTAATAATATAACAACCAAATCAAATTTAAATATATTAAGTAAAATTATTATGAAAATACCTGAATATAATGATAATCAAAGTGCAATTAATGCAGGATTAGCAATTGGAACATGGTATAGAACAGGAGGTGTATTAAAAATAAGATTAAATACTATTGATCCAACTATTGATGGAACAGTCTTACTTATTCTACCCAATAATACAAATGGTTGGTCATCTTCTAACGACTTTGTTGGGAATACAATTACGAATAATGGTAATATTTCATGGTCATCTAATGGATTACTACTAGATGGTAATAGTTGGTTGTCTTTAACAGTTCCTACAGGTTTCAACCTAGGAAATGATAATATAACATTTGAAGTTATCTTTACTTTAAGCAGTTATAATGGTTCTAGAGCTTCCTTCATGGAACAATTTCCACCACCATTTAGTCGTGCTGGCGACTGGTCTATGAGAGTTCAATCAGGAAATATTGGCATAACCATATATGACGCTAGTTATGGTTGGCATGATACTTATATTAGTAAGACTATAAGTCTTAATGTATTACATCATTTTGCAACAGTATTTAAAGGTGGATATGTGTATATTTACTGGGATGGTAGTTTAGTGAATAGTGCACAATTATCAAATTCTGGCACTTTGAATACTACTGTTGGAAGTTCTTCTTATCCTGTCCTAATTGGCAGAAATCTTGAGAGTGGATACAATATATCAGGCAGTATATCAGTTGCACGTATTATTAAGAAAGCACTATATACTGGTAGCACTTATACAGTTCCAACAGTAGCACAAATTAGAACATATTATGGTGTATAGAAATGTAGAGTATAAATATTATATGATACAGTTGATATATAGAGGGGTTTCACGAGGCTTGAGAAAATTATCAGTTACTTGGAGTCTGCCAAGGTGAAACAATATATACACTCATGGGATTAGCGATATGTACAGTGCTTGAAAATTGATATAATACAATATATAATAAAATTTAGTTTATATATCATTTTTCTTCATATGTTCTAATGTAACCAAAATAATTGAAACAATAACATATACTTTTCAAATCAGAATGACAATTAAGGATTATAACTTTTTTTATTATAATTCAATTAAAGTCTTTATATATAAAAAAAATTGATTTTTGATTTAATTGAATAATTACTTTTAATTATATATAAAATGTCAATGTCCAAGACTATTAATGTTATTAATGATTCAGATTCAGAACTTGAATCTGATATTGAATTAACAAACAAATTATCTATTGGTAAATCTAATCAAAAAGAAACTTCAAAACCTAAAGCTAAAGCTAAATCAAAGGTTGTTAAAGAAGAAATTGATGAAGAAGAAATTCCTAAACCTAAGGCTAAAGCCAAAGCCAATGTTGTTAAAGAAGAAATTGATGAAGAAGAAATCCCTAAAGCTAAGGCTAAAGCTAAAGCTAAAGCTAAAGCTAATGTTGTTAAAGAAGAAATTGATGAAGAAGAAGCCCCTAAACCTAAAGCTAAGGCTAAGGCTAAAGCAAAGGTTGTTAAAGAAGAAATTGATGAAGAAGCTTCTAAAGCTAAGGCTAAGGCTAAAGCAAAAGTTGTTAAAGAAGAAATTGATTCATCATTTAAATCATTAGATAATTGTGATGAAGAAGAAACTCCTAAACCCCAAGCAAAATCTAAGGCTAAGGCTAAAGCAAAAGTTGTTAAAGAAGAAATTGATTCATCATTTAAATCATCAGATAATAGTGATGAAGAAGAAACTCCTAAACCCCAAGCAAAATCTAAGGCTAAGGCTAAAGCAAAAGTTGTTAAAGAAGAAATTGATTCATCATTTAAATCATCAGATAATAGTGATGAAGAAGAAACTCCTAAACCCCATGCAAAAGCTAAAGCCAAATCCAAGGCAGTAAATAGTGATGAATCTTCTAAAATAAATAAATCTAAAATATCATTACCTCCTATTAAACATAAAGATAATGATACTGAATCAGTATCATCTAGAAAATCTAATGATTTAGGAACCTCTAAATTAGTATTAGCTGAAAATAAGACAGATAGTTTTATAGACAAAACTAGTATTGAAATTAATAAAAAGATGGATTTATTAAATGATAATTCTTCAATTGAAGAAAAATATTTAAAATTAAGAAGTGAATGGGAAACAAAACATATAGAGTATATGATGGCTAGAGACTTATTTAAACAATCACAAGAAAAATTATTAAAAGAAACTGAAAAATTATTAACATTAAATAATAGTAGTAGTTCATCAAACCCTCAAAAAAAATTATCTTTAGATGTTAAAGATAATTCAGAATCTGATTCTGATAGTAGTGCTGTATCATTAACTTGTAAAGCTGTAAATGAAGATTCTGATTAATTTATATTTAAAGAATTATATATTTTTTATTTAAAGAATATATAAAAAATATATATAAAGTTTTATTTCTAATATATGTTAAGAACAAATAATATATAGTTCCCTTAAGTGAGGAAAAGTTTAGTTCCTATAGCTCAGTCGGTTAGAGCGCCGTTCTTATAAAGCGGAGGTCCTGGGTTCAAGTCCCAGTAGGAACATTAAAGCTTTCATAGTTTAATAGACTCCATCTATATAAATTGTATTTATATGGAAGGTCCAGGTTCACAACCTGATGAGAGTATTAGTTCTTATAGCTTAATAGGTAAAAGCGCCATTCACATAAAATGGAGAATCAAGGTTCAAATCCTTGTAAGAACATAAGGTCTCTATAAAGAGAATAATAGCCAGTGTTCCCGAGCGGTCAAAGGGGTGAGACTTAAGATCTCATGCATTATGCTTCATGGGTTCGAATCCCATCGCTGGCATACATTAATAAAATATTATTTATAAAAAATAATATTTTATTAAACATTGTTTAAATAAATATTATTAATAATATATTTTTATAATATATTATAAATGGTTGAAAATGTAAGTAAGAGAATAAATTATTTAAATAAATTATTTAATTATGATAAAAACAATAATATTACAGAACAAAATATTAATTATATATATTTAAATTCTGTTGAATGGTGTTGTAATTATACGCCTCAAGTTTTAATAAAAGATATAGGACCCTTTTCATGGGATAAAATGGTAGATGAATTAAATAAAATATATACAAATTCTAATTTATATAAAACCAAGTATGAAAAAAAAACATTATATATTAATGATGAACTAGATTTAAATGAAATAATGTTAAAATATATACAATGTCGTTCTAATATAAAAATATTAACCCAATTTTCATCAAGAGAATTAAATTTCAAAGATTGTTATTTATATGCAATAAAAAAAATTAAATTATCATCTCATGAAATTGCATGTTTAATATATCAATTATTTTGTTTAACTAAAAAATTCAAAAATTATGAGGAAATTACAAAATTTATAAAATTATTAAATATTAAAAACACAAAAACAATAACAATATATGTATATGAAAATAAAAAAAAAACAAATATTGGTCATGATATATCACAAGATTTTATAAGTGATAATTTTATTACTGCTATACATCATGGACAATTATATTTTAATAATAATTCATTATTTTTATTAAAAGAAATGTTATTAGAAAGATATTTAGATAAATTTTTTCAGAGGTCAAGATTATTATTAAATACTTTAAAAAAAATGTTATTTGTAAGAAAGATATCATTATTAGAACAATCTAAAATTATGGTTTTAGGTGGTAATGTATTAGCTTCTTATGGTTTAAGACCATCTAGAGATTTAGATGTAATAGTATCTAATATACCTGATGAATTAGATGATTCATTTATATCTAAAACATCAGATATATTTTTTGACCAAAATAAAAAATTATTTTTTATGGATTTTTTTCATCCAAAAGTTAAATGGGAAAAATTTTGGAATGAGTGGCATAAAGAATGGGCTAATATGTTTGGTGCTAATACTATATTAGAATGTGTGTATAATCCAAAATTTCATTATTATTTTTGTGGAGTTAAATTTTTAGTATTAGATGCAGAAATAACAAGAAGGAATATAAGACATAGACCCGCTTCAATTACAGATTTATTAATGATTAATAGATTATTACATAGGAATATTAATATTAATCCTATTCCTAAAAAAACTATAAAATTAGAAGAAGAAACTATAACTACTCCTGAAACATTTATAAAAATAGTTAAACATTGGTTTAAAAAAAAATATAACTCTAAAATAACAGAAGATGAAGTACAAAAAATAAAATTTATATAAGTGATAAATTACATTTTGATTGAATTATTTTCCATGAAGGTGGAAATCTTCTTTTAATATCAATTTCAGAATCTTCATATTTCCAACTTGCTGGTGCCATTATAATTCTATCATCATTATTATTTAAATATGCCCCCCAATAACTAAATGTTGAATTTGCTATAATATTATGGTTACATTGAGACATTAAAAACATATCTTGATGAGCTAAATTAGATATTAATTTATATTTATTATTATTAATAAGTGGAATTAAATTTTTTAGTATCCATTGTTTAGATTCTTCATCTTCATAAAAAAATAAAAATATAATATTTTTTTGTAAAGATAATAAATCAAATGCTTGTTTATAATAATCTATACCTAATAAACACCATTTTTTAAGATGTAAATTTTTTATAAAATCACCTCTTCTAATATGAACAGAAACTGTTGTATAATTATCAAATAATGATTTATATTTTATTAATATTTTTTTAGTATCAGAATTAAAATCTAATAATTTTAATATATATTCTCTATTATGATTAAAATATTTATAAGATATAAAAGTTCCAATTAATTTAGTTCTTAATTTTTTTTTAATATTATTTTTTATAGGAATAATATCATCACTATTATCTTTTTTATATTCACACTCATATAAATCCCAATAATATTTATGAGAATTAACGCACTTTAAATTTGGAAATAAATAACATAATGTTGTATTTTTAAAAGTTTTATGAGAACCTGTATAACCTATATCTTCTATTATATAATTAATATTTTCATCATAAGCATATGAACATATAGCAGCAATTTGAAATAAATTATTCCCTAAACTACTTTTAATCATTGGAGAAATAAAATATGTATGATTTTTATATAATGTTATAGTATTAGACATAGTATTATATATTATATAATTATATTATAAAATTATTATAAAATAATTAATATAAAATAATTATTATTTTATAATAATTATTATATATGAAGAAAATACATTCTTATTCATTACAAGGAAGAAGAGAATATAATGAAGATACACATTTTCACATTGAAAATTTAGATGGTAAAATTAAAGAAATTAATGATGTTAATTTTATAGGATTATTTGATGGTCATGGAGGCAAAAAAATTAGTAGTTATTTGAAAGAAAACTTACCATTATATTTTTTAAAAAAATATAATACAGATATATATTCTAAACCATCAAAAGCTACAAAATTATTTAATAAATTTTTTAATATAGTTCAAAATAATTTAATTGCAGAACATCCTCAAATTATTAAAAGATGTGGTTCCACTGCATGTATTGGTATACATCATAAACATAAAAATCAACACAAATTATGGGTATTAAATGTTGGAGATACAAGAATGGTTAAATGTAATAAAATGAATATAGCAGAACAATTATCACTAGACCATAAACCCAATGAACCTTCTGAAAAACAAAGAATAACACAATTAGGTGGAGAAGTTAAAAAAGCGCCAAATGATGATTATAGAATTGGTAATTTAGCAGTATCTAGGGCATTTGGTGATTTAGATTGTGTTCCTTATGTAACACATAATCCTTCTATTTATTATTATAATATAAATCAAGGTGATAAATTTATAATATTAGGTTGTGATGGTGTTTGGGATGTTCTTTCTAATCAAGATGCTGTAGATTATGTTAATTCATTATTATTAAATGGTTCCTATAGAGGTAATATAGCTAAAGATTTAGCAGACTATGCTTATTGTAATCATTCATCAGATAATATAACTATTATAGTTTATCTTTTAGAATAAATATTAACATAAAATAAAATTAAACCAACAAAATGTAGTGTATATAAATTTAATGTATTCTTACCAATTTGAGTTATAATACCGGTTTGATTTAATATATCTAATTTTAATAATGTATCTTTATTAACATAACTAAACATCATACCTGAAATAATAACTGGTAAATATTCTAATAATGGAAAATAATCCATCATATTATAATATACCCTAGTTCCCAACATTGTATCTATAATAGGATTTATGAGTGGAATCATTGATTTATTTTTATATATATACATTGATATAACTAAAAATAATGGATATAATGATTTATAAGGTATTAATGGAGATAATATTAATGTTGCAATACCAATAAAATGTAAAACACCAAATCTAACATAATAATGAGGATAATAATAAAATGTTATACATGATATAATAAAAGCATGACATAATGTTAATAATGACCTCTTTAATCTTTTATATAATGTAGTTTTTTTATCAAATGTCATAACTAATGAATAACCTGTTATAAATAAAAATAAATGTCTTGATATAATACCAGATAATTTAATTAATGGATGAGATGATATTGATGTATTATAAGCATTATTAACATCATAAAAATAAAAAATATGTTGTATAACCATTAAAATAAATGCAATACCTCTAAGGTTATCTATTAAATTAAATCTATTCATTATATAAAAGTATATTTTTATTTTTCAGATGGTGAAATAGGAATCCATTTTTTAAATTTTGCAGAAAAAATACAATTAAATTGAACTGGTTTATCACCAATTAAATTATCACACATATAAGATATTTTTAAATTAGGAATTAATGCAATCCCAATCTTATTACTATTTTCTAATGAAGATAAATCATATACATCTGGAATAGGTGTTCTATTTAACCAAAATAATTGATTTTTATCATTATTTTCATAAGAATATCTTCTAGTTTGTAAAAAATTAACATAATCATTTATTAAATCATAACTTTGAGAATTAATAACATTTTCACTAATTATAATTTTATCATTAACTTTTTTTTCAAGATATAAAATATTAATCCCAGAAACTTGAGGATAAAATATTAAACCATTAGTTGGTAAATTACAACTGTCTAAATTGTTAATTATATTTTCTAAATTGTCATAATTATATAATGTATTAATTTTTAATTTGAATTTATTATATTTTGTTTTATCTATATGAGAATTTATTATAGTATTAACTTCTTCTAATTTTAATATCATATCCATATCTAACATACTTTTCCCCATACAATAAAAACAATCTTGAATTAAAAATATATTTTCTGAATTATTTTGTATTAATTTACCATCAAAAATTGTTCCTTTATATAATATATCATCGCATGATAATGTTATATTATTAATGACAAAAGTTATCATATTTAATTGTGATTTATGATATGATAACTTTTTACGGTCAATTAAACAAGAAATATTTTTATCATCTATATTAACTAATATTAATAAATAATTAAGTCCCTTATAATTTGGTGATATATAATGATGATTATCCCTTAGATATTCTAATCTATTAATTGAATTTAATAGATTATAACGAAATTTAGATAAATCCACGGCATTATATAAGTAATCTATTATTTTGTGTTTATTTATAGTTTGCATATAACATATATAGCTTATTATTTTTTAAGTTAATTTAATCAATTTTTTTATATAATAGGTTTAAGTTTAAAAATTATTTAATTTTTAAATATTATATATGGCAGATTTAGGTGAAGCATTTAATATAACATTTATTAATAAAAAATCATTTCAAAATTTAGATTACTTTTTCACACAAAGAACCCTTAATGAAGACCAAGAATATTTTGATAAAAATCTAAATAGAAAAAATAAAAAAATTAAAGTAACTCATAATTTTTTAACTATTAATATACCGACTATATTATCAACTGCAGATAATAACCATAATAAACCTCTTAGTTTTGATATAGAAATATTTGGTGATGAAGGATATCATTATAAAGGTAGTATAATGTCTTTTGAAGGAACTATTCCAAATTTTACTATTCCAATTCAAAATGATAAAAAATTATTTATTAATATTAATTATAATTTTAAATCTAATAATGATAATACCTATAAAAAATTTATAAATTTTATAGAAATTCCTAAAAGATATCAAAATGTAGATAATAAAACTAACGAAGAATATGAAACAAATACAGAAATTTCAAATTATTAAATATCATATATAATATATAATTAATGGATTATAAAAAAAATATTTAAATATTAAAAGTGGTGGCAGCAATTTATTATCTATAAAAGATATACAAACTTCAATATAAAATATGAACAGGGTGAATGGGTATAATATAATATGATATGAAGTTTTTAATGGTAAAAATAATTTAAATTTAATATCATTATAATAATCAATAACTTCTTTCATTACATTTTTAATATTTCCACTATTTAGTCTATATATTAAACCTTATGTTATTATTATAAAATAATTATATTTTTAATTTAATAATGTTATCTTTAATTTGAATAAAAATATCATTATAATAATCAACAACTTCTTTCATTACATTTTTAATATTTCCACTAATTAGTCTATAATGAAAAATTACTTTCTTATCTAATGGATGATGCATATTATAACTTGCAAATTCTATTTTTTTATGTTTTTGTAATCCTCTTGATATTAAATTTCCTAAATTATTATCTTCTTCATTAACAAGTATCATACCTTCAAGAGAATCAGTTTGTTTTTTATCTTCAATCAACTCATATATATATATTTCATTTTGCATGTCAGACATGCAAAATGAAATATATATATAAAGATTTATTTTCAATATATTTATATATATGAGTAGTAAACAAAATGTTTTTATTAAATTATTAAAAGAAAATACAACAATTGATACTGAATTTATTGATACTTTTTTTAAAAAATTTAAGATTGGTAGTGAATTAAATTTTGATATAATAGATAAAGATGTTGCTAAATATTTAGGAGTAGTATTACTTAATATTAGAAGAAGATTAAATAATGAATATTCTAAATCTTCAAGATTTATTGAAAATGTTGATTATATTAAAATTAAATCAAATACTTCTAATGCAGGAATAGCATATATGTTAAATTATCAATGTTTTGAAAAATTAGCTATATCAGGAGATTCAACAAAATCAGAACTTGTTCGTGATTATTTTATTAAGATAAGAGAATTTATATATGAAAATCAAGAATTAATATATCAAGCAGTTGAAAATAAAAAAGATTTAAATAAATTTAGAGGTTATGAATCTATTTATTTTTTTGCTGTAGATGAACGCCATCCAGATGTATTTAAAATAGGTAGAACTCAAGATATTATTCATAGATTGAGAAATTATAATGTAGGTAGAATCAAAGAAGTTGATTTAAAATATTATGCATTAGTTAATAATAGTATAATGATTGAAAAATGTATTAAATTAAAATTAGAAAAAAATAGAGTTATTAATGGTAGAGAAATATATAAAGTAGACCCAAATAAATTAAAAAAAATAATAGATGATTGTTATTGTAAATATGTTTCTAAAAAAGAAAATGAAGAATTATATAAAGAAATATCAATATTATTAGGTCTATATTCTTATATAAAAAATAAAGTAAATATTAAACCTTATGTTATTATTAGAGAATAATTATATTTTTAATTTAGTAATGTTATCTTTGATTTGAATAAAAATATCATTATAATAATCAACAACTTCTTTCATTACATTTTTAATATTTCCACTAATTAGTCTATAATGAAAAATAATTTTCTTATCTAATGGATGAGGCATATTATAACTTGCAAATTCTATTTTTTTATGTTTTTGTAATCCTCTTGATATTAAATTTCCTAAAGTATTATCTTCTTCATTAACAAGTATCATACCTTCAAGAGAATCAGTTTGTTTTTTATCTTCAATTAATACTTTAATAAATTTATTTAATCTATTCATTAAATTTATTAATGCTACAATTAATATTCTTTTTTCTGTAATTTGACCACGTGATTCTAATACAAAATCAAACTCATTATCATTAATCTGTTTATACACAGCTATACAAACAGCACTAAACATTACATCAGTTGTTTCTATTCCTATTTGTGTAATAGCAGAAAATGATATTTCTTGATTTGGTTGTAATTTCACTAATGGAACAGGTGTTTTATATGGATTATCAATTTGTTTTAGGTTATAATAATATTTTGCATCAGATGTTGATACTGTAACTATTTCCATTGTTTTATTTTTATAGTTTACATACATTGTTAATTGTTTTAAAGATGATGAATTAACATTATTATCAATATTTAAATCTATATCATCGTTATCTTCTTCATTTTGAACAACTACAACATCTTTTTTAATATTATCATCTAAAAAATCAATTGTATTTTGAATGCCCCATACTGGCATATATTTATATCTTAATTTTAAATAGTTATTATGAAATATTGATGTATTTTTGTCAAATTTAAATTCATTAAATGCATATGTTGGAATTTCAGATAATATAGTTCTTCTTATACTATTTAATATAATGTAATCAATATTATCTCCTTTTATCTTAAATTCTAATCTAGAATCTCCTAAATCACTTTCATAATTTAATAATTCAACATTAATTTTATTGATTTTATCCATTATATATATAAACTATATATATTCTTTATATTATAAATTTCATTTTTTTTTATATATAATTATATGTATTACTTTTTTTGGTTAATTTATAATATGTAAATATTATACATACTAATAATAATATTGATACAATACAAAATATTATTAAATATAAATTGTCAAAAAATAATAATTTGAAATATAAAGTTTTCATATCATATAAATTATTTGTATATGGTAAATCTATTGTATGTATTATATTATTAAATCTATTATGAATCACTTCTATTTTAACAGGCAAATTACAATCAGTATTATCACGTATTTCGGTTTTTATTTTATAGATTTTTGTATCATTAGTTAATTTTACATAAAGATATACAGGATTTGGTAAAAAATATAATAAATCTTTATTATTATATTTATTGATATCTACTATATATTTATTATTATTATCAAATATATCAAATGTTAAATTATTAGGTTTAATTATATTATTATTTTTATCATAATATGTTATATTAGGTAGATAACATTTATTATTTATGCTAAGATAAAATTTCAAATAATATTTTGAATTCGTAGGAGATTTAGCTAAATTTGTTCTGCTAGAATATATATTTACTATATTTTTATATAAATCTAGGTCAATATTATATTCTAATTGTTTATTTGAATCAAATGTTGATAATAAATTTCTATTATCATCTAATAATGTTATTTTTTGACTATCAGTATCAAAAATAATTTTAGTAATAAAAACATTTATTATTTTAATTTCATAAATAAAATCTTGTTTAGTATCAATTAAATCATTCATATATTTATTAAATTCATTCATATATTTATTAAATCCATTTATGACATCACTATTAGAATTATATGGTCGTTGGACACTACGCAATTCTTTTTCATTATTATCATATATTGTTATACCTATTATACTATCTCTATCATTTCGATTACCATCGCTATCCAATAATTTTACATTTCTATAATCTTTTTTATTAATATAAAATCTTACATAATAAGATATAAAAATATCATTCATTATATTATAATATAAATTAATGAAAGTTATATTTTATTCATCAAAATGCGAACACTGTAATAAATTAATATCATATTTAGATAAATATAATATTAAAAATCAATTTAAATTAATAAATATTGATACTTTAGATAAAATACCTAATTCTATAGATATAGTTCCTACTATTATTGATAGTGATTTAAATCAACCATTAAAAGGCAAACAAGCTTTTGAATATGTTAATAATTTAAAATATTTTAATAATTCTACTAATAACTATACAATTCATAATTTACCTAAACCTAATATTGAAGAAGATAATAAAGCTAATAATTTATCATATAATCATTTAGATTTATAATTATATTAATCATTTATATTTATAATTTTTCTATTATAATATAATGAAAAAAATAGATACTATAGAAATTATAGAAACTATTAAAAATATAAAAACTATGACAATTATATTTATAATTATAACAAGTATAGCTCTTATATTAGGAATATATAATATTATAAAAACAAAGTTATTTCCTATTCCAACATTTAATCCTATATTAATTAAACAATCACCTGGTCCTATAGGTTCTACAGGACCTATAGGTCCACAAGGTCCTATAGGTTCTACAGGTTTAATAGGACCTATAGGTCCACAAGGTCCTATAGGTCCAAAAGGTTCACAAGGTCCTATAGGTCCTATAGGTCCTATAGGTCCTATAGGTCCAATAGGTCCAATAGGTTCTACAGGTCTAATTGGTTCACCAGGTCCTATGGGTTCTACAGGTCCTATAGGTTCTACAGGTCCTATAGGTTCACCAGGTCCTATAGGTTCACCAGGTCCTATAGGTTCACCAGGTCCTATAGGTTCACCAGGTCCTATAGGTTCACCAGGTCCTATAGGTTCACCAGGTCTTATAGGTTCACCAGGTCCTATAGGTTCACCAGGTCCTATAGGTTCACCAGGTCCTATAGGTTCACCAGGTCCTATAGGTTCACCAGGTCCAAAAGGTGATAAAGGTGATTCAGGAGGTTTACCCGGTCCTATAGGTTCACCAGGTCCAAAAGGTGATAAAGGTGATTCAGGAGGTTTACCTGGTCCTATAGGTTCTACAGGTCCTATAGGTTCTACAGGTCCTATAGGTCCACCTGGACCTACACAAGTATCTTTTAGTTCAATTAATATAGGAGATTGGAAATTATCACAAGATACTAATAATAATTTAATTATTGCAAATAATAAAATAAATATATCTTTTTTACCATTAAATTATTTAATAGGATTTAAATATGTAACAGGAAGATATATTAAATTATTTAATACAATTATAGGTTGTATGGATTTTGCAGAAATTGAGGTATATTCTACAGATCTAAATAAAAATATTGCAAATACAGCAAATATATCTGCCTCTAGCGATTATCCAAATACTAATTTAAAAAGACAATGGGTAGATGGAGATATTACTGCAGGAGGTCATACATCCTGTGCTGAAGCACCATGGATGCAATTAGATTTTGGTAAAGATATACTGATTACTAAAGTTATTTTTTATCCAAGATTAACTCATAAAGGACGTACTAGAGGTGTTATATTAACTATAACAAATAATAATAATAATGTTATATATACTGCAAACCCAATTACAAGTAAAATAGGGGAAGTTAATTATAATGATAATCCAAATTTGGATGGATATAATTATATTACTTATAATATGCCAAATGAACAATGGATTGGATCTTAAATAAATTTATATAAATTAAATTTATTAAGTTATATAAATAAAAAATATATACTATAAATTAATTTATGGAAAAAAAATATAATATAATTCCTGACAGAATTAAAAATATTCAAGAAATGCTTAAAGGAGAATATATAGATTCTATTTTAGATTTTAAAAATTTTGAAGTGCCTTTATACACTAAAGATAGTGATGACATAAGAGAATTATTACCAAAAAAATATATTGATTTTGGAAAAGCAATTAATGATTTAGGTGGTAAATTATTATATATTAAAAGTGGTTCTACAGGACATACTTTTAAGGGTGTTCATCCTAATGGGGAAGATAGACAATCATATGCAGTTAAAATTGTAGCTTATCCAAAAAAAGAAAAATATGGGGGTATGTATAATTCAAAAAGACCAGAAAATACAGAATTACTAATGATAAAATTATTATCATATTTTGTAGTTAATAAACAGACACCTCATATAGTATTACCAATAACAACATTTAATACAAGTATAAAACCATTTTTAAATTTAACAAAATCAAATATTGTAAATAATAAAAAATTTGATAATTTTATTGAGAGATATGATAATGGTGAATATTATCAAAATGTATCTATATTAGTTAGTGAATGGGCTAATGGAGGAGATTTATTAGATTATTTAAAGAAAAATTATAAAGAATTAAAACTAAAACATTGGAGAATAATATTTTTTCAAATATTATCTGTTTTAGCAATAATTCAAACTAAATATCCATCATTTAGACATAATGATATGAAAGCTAATAATATATTAATTCATAATAATACTAAAGATTCTCAAGATACAAAATATTTATATAAAATTAATAATCAAACATATATTGTTGAAAATATTGGATTTCAAATTAAATTATGGGATTTTGATTTTGCTTGTATTCCTGGTATTGTAGATAATTCTAAAGTTGATGCTGAATGGACAGATAAAATTAATATAAAACCTGAACAAAATAGATATTATGATATTCATTATTTTATTAATACTTTAACTAAAAAAGGTTTCTTTCCTGAAATATTAACATCTAGTTATGTTCCAGAAAAAGTTAAAGAATTTGTAAGAAGAGTAGTTCCTCCACACTATGAAACAGGAGATTTTATATCTGATAGAGGTAGATTATTAGTTGATGATGAATATTTAATACCAGATATGATTTTAAAAAATGATTTATTCTTTAAAAATTTAAGAAAATAAAAAAATTAATAAATAGACATGTCTAATATAATAACTTATAATAATACAATTTTTATTTTTTGTGTAATGTATTCTAAATTATAAATATATAATAATTTTAATATATAAATATGTTAGTATTAATTTAATCATATAATATATTTAGATATTTTTCTCCGTAATCGGAGAAAAATATCTAAATTAATATATATAATGGATTTAGTAGAATTTCTTAAAAAATATTCAAAAGTTAGTAATAAATTTATTGATGATTTTTTTGGTTTATATGATATTAATAATAAAGATAATTTTATTATTGACCTTGAAAATATAGTAAATTGGTTAAACACTAAAAAAAGTAAAATTAAAGAAACTTTAGAAAATTCTTATGAAATAAATATTGACTATATTATCAATAAAACAATCCTCACAGGAAAAAGAGGAGCACCAAAAGAAGAAATTTTATTAACAGTTAAATGTTTTAAATTATTGTGTATGCAAAGTAAAACAACAAAAGCGATTGAAGTTAGAGAATATTTTTTTTCATTAGAAGAATTAATTGATAAATATAAAAATTATATTATTGAAGGTTTAAAAGATAAAATTAATAAATTAGAAAATAATCAACGTCCTAAAATTAATCCTGAAAAAGGAGTTATATATATTATTCAAACATCGGATGATATTACATTATATAAAATTGGTAAGACATCTAATTTAAAAAAAAGATTAACAACATATAATTCAGATAAAAAAGATAATATAATACCTATGTATATATATGAAACTAACGATATAGATGCTGTTGAAACTTGTATAAAAGCTTTTATGAAAAAATATCAATATAGGAAATATAAAGAAGTATATCAAACAAATATTGATATAATTAAAAATTTTATAAATAAATGTGGTGATATTGTTAATTCAGAATATAATATACATTTAATTAATAAAAATAAATCACAAAATGGTGGGAGTCAAAAAACAAAATATAATTATTATTTTGCATTATACAAATATTAATTTATTTAACATTATATTTATAATTAATAAATATATTTGATATAAATGATAATATTTAGTTCAAATTAAGAAATTTATTAAAAAATTATATTTAGATAATAAATATAATAATTTTGTAATAGACATTTTTATAAAGACAATAATATAAAAATTTTAATAAATTTTAAGTAAATTTAAATAATAAATATCACTATTAAAAAATATAAATTTTATTTTTTCTTTTATTAGAATATAAAATACTCATTATATATAAATTTATATGTGGCAAAAATAAGCATATAATGAATATATACAATTTATTAATTCAAAAGATAAAACAGGTTTAATAATTGCATCTACAGGAGTAGGAAAATCATATTTTATTTCAATTTATTATTATATAAGAACTATTAAAAAAGACATAATTATTATGACAAAGAAAAAAGAAATATTAGATAATAATTTTATAAAATAATTAAATTTAAATTGTGAAATTATTAATCTAATAGATTCATAAGAAAATTATTATAATAGAAACAATTTATTATTCTTTAAAAAAATAATTATTAAATCAAAAAATACTTTAGCATTTTTTTATTAAATCAGTTTCTAAAAATTAATCAGATTCTAAAAATTAATCAGATAATGATATTACACTAGGTATATCATCATCAATATTTTCATTATTTAATGATATTTCATATATATTACTTATATTAATTTTATTATTATATAATATAAAATCTATATTATATAATTTATTATTATTATTTAATATAATATTATAAAAATATTTTTTATCATCATCTTCCATATAATATAATTTATTCATAATAATAATATTATTAGAATTGAAATATTGTTTAAAAAATAATATTATATTTAGAATTGTATTGTCATCTAATACTTTAATAGTATTTTTTTTATTAAAATATTGTAATAATTTATTATTAGTAAAATAGTGTAATATTTTATTTTCAGTAAAATAGTGTAATATTTTATTTTCAGTAAAATAATTTATAAAAAATAAAATTATTAATAATAATATAATTTTAAGTATCATTATATTATTATAAATATTTATAATTAAAATCAAACTTATATTATAATTAATGTATGATTTTATAATTATAGGAGGCGGACCATGTGGTCTAACAATTGCTAATATCTTATCTAAACAAAAATATAAAATATTAATTGTAGATAAAAATAATAATTTAGGTGGATGTCATAGTGTACATAGAGTTAATGGTTTATTCTCAGAACATTCTCCTCGTGTTTATACTAATTCATATCTTAACTTTATAAATGTTTTAAAAGATATGAATATTAATTTTTATGATTTATTTACTGAATATAATTTTGGTTTTTTTGAAATATTTAAAATACTAAATAAATATATAAGTATTAGAGAATATACTATATTATTATTTGCATATATAAATTTAAATGAAGATTATAAAAAAATAACTGTATTAGAATTTATGAATAAATATAATTTTAGTAAAGAAGTATGTAATATAATTGATGGCATATGTAGAACTATTGATGGTGTAGGAATTGATAAATTTTTATTATATAGTTTATTTAATATGATTTTATTACCTGGATTATATAAATTTTACATACCCAAGTATTCTAATGATATTAAATTATTTAAATTATGGAAAGAATATTTATTAAATAATAATGTTGATATATTATTAAATTCATCCATATCTAATATTGATAAAAATTATATTATTGTTAATGATACTCAATTTTATAGTAAAAAATTCATTTTTGCATGTCCACCATCTGCTATTTGTGATATATTAAAAAAATCTAAGTATCCTTATATATTTGGAGATATATATAATTGGACAACATTAACTAGTTATAATAAACATATTTCTTTTACTTTTCATTATAATCAAGATATAAAATTGCCTCATTTATGGGGAGGAGAAGCAACAAGTAAAACTGAATATGGTATAATATATATAATAATGTCTGATTACATGAAATTTAATGATGATAGATCAAAAACTGTTATTAGTATAACATTAAGTAAACCTCCTCAAAATACTACAAATATTATTAATGAAACTTATAATCAATTAAAAAATATATTTAATAATTTACCTTATCCTGATAATGTTGTATTTGGAAATATTATTAGTGATTCATTTGCATCTACAAAATATGGTTATATGAATTATAAATCAGAAATATTAGATAATTATTATACTTGTGGGCATCATATAGGTCATAGTAATTTTGAATATAATACATTAGAATCAGCTGTTTCAAATGCATTATATTTATGTAAAGAATTAACTAATAAAGATATCATAATACATGAACCAATCAAATTAATAAATATAATTAAAATAATAATGACTATTGTTATAATAATTATAATTAAAAAAGCAATTGGGACATAGCTTTTTTTAATTAAATTAAAAAAGCAATTGGGACATAGATTTTTTAATTAAATTAAAAAAGCAATTGGGACATAGCTTTTTTTAATTAAATTAAAAAAGCAATTGGGACATACCTTTATGAATGACTAAAAGATTATAATTTTTAGATATGAATGTTAAATTAAATGATTTTTTATTATTATTGTTATTTTTATATAATTGATTTAACATTGTATTATATTCTTCAATAAATTGTTTATTAAAAAACAATATATATTGTTTTCCTTTAATTTGTCTTAGATTAATAGCTCCTGATGGTTGTGATTCTTCAGGATATAATGAAAATGATTGATAATATATACCATTAGGTAATATATTATTTAGATATTTATAGGATAAAAGATAAGTATAATAATTCATATTAATATTATTTAATAGAACATCAGTAAGATTAAATAATAAATTATGTTTATCAATTATTTCATTATTAAAATATGAATTATAATCATATAATAAATTCATATTTTGTCCATAAGGTGTTAATTTATCAATAAATATTTGTGGTTGTATAAACCATAATAATTCTTTACATACACTATTAAAAGATAATTCACAATCAAAGTTATCTAAATTTTTAATATTAAAAACATTTTCTTCAAATATTTCAACAACATATTCTAATTTAGAATTTGCAAATTTTTCTCTTTCATCATTATCTAAATATATTGTTTCACATATTAATTTAATTTGTGGAGTATTTATTAAACTATAATACATATTAAAATTTATAAATGGATAATAATATGCTATTTTATAATTAAAATTATATTTATTAATATTTATCATTAAACCAATCCATTGATTTTTATTAATAACATATGAATTATTATATAATGTTCCATTTTCAGTTAATAATATATTAATTTCATTCTCTAATAAATCAGGAAATTTAAGTTTTAATAATTCATCATTAATATAAATGCATTTATAATTAATTAATTTATTAACAGCATCAAATTTATATGAACTATATATTAAATGAGTAGAGACTATAAATTTATCAATATTATTTATAGTTAAATCTAATATTTCATCATACATTAATTCATAATTTTCAAAACTAATAATATTTGTTATATCATTAATCTTAGCATTAATTATAACATTAGCATATTGTAAAGAAATTAATGGTAAACTTGTTCCAATAACACGATTAAACCAAAATTGTAAAGGCACTAATACTTTAGTATTACCTTTAGGATTAGGATTAAAATCATTTAATTTTTTAGTATGTCCTATCATATTATTATAATTATCCATATATTCAGATTTAATATTATGAGATTGATTAATATGTAATACATGATTAGAATATTTTTGATATTCAACACCACCAATTTCAATATTAAAATATTGGAAATAATTATGACCTAAATATGGACAATAATTAAAATTAATTTGATTAGAGCTTTCAATTGTATTTAATTTTTTTAAGTAATAATTTTTATTATTATTAAAATCTTTTAAATAATATAACATATTTTCATATAATTTATTAATATCATTAATAATAGTTGTTCTTGAAATATAAATATTAGTATCATAGTTAGTATCATTAGTAATTAATTTATTAATTGATGATATATAAGATGAAATATTAATATTATTTAAAATTTGAGTATCTATTTTATTAATATATAAATCTTTTTGAGTTTTATTAATATAATTAAAATTTATAACTTCATTTTTTAAAGTATTAATATTTATATTAGAAGTTAATAATAATAAATAAAGAGACCTATATAATGATATTTCAATATTAATATAAGAGTTCAAATTATTAAAATCATAATTAATATTATTAATATCAGATTTTAAATTAGTTATTTCAGTATTTTTTTTATTAATATATAATGGATTATTGATATAATTATCATTAAAACTTAATAAAGGTAAATCTATTTCTAAATAACATCTATGAATTGCATCACCTATATTATTTAAGTTAAAAGATACTATACTATTATATTCAGCAAATTGATTAGAATTAATTTCTCTTAATTCAATTGAAAAATTTGTATGTTTTTTATAAACTTTTTTAAAAAAAGTTATTTCAGGCGATACAGTTAAGAATATATCTTCTTTACCTGATGTTATAATTTGTAATAATCCTCCAGATGACATTATAAATTATTGATAAATTATATTTATACTAATTTATCAATATTTTTTATAAATTATATTAGAATTTATCTATAATTTTTATGCAGAATGAGACATTTTAGGAGGTTGCATGCTAGTTAATAGATTTTTACCAACTAATTCATATACAGCAAAACCGGCTAATAATGACATTGTGCTATATAGATTGTTAGTAGTTAATTTAGAATCCATTACATAATATGCTAATACTTCACCAAATCCAACTTTTAATAAAGTATTATATAGAGATTGCATAGAACCTACTTGAGGTAGTGATGATTCAACCATATCAAAAGCACAATAGGCAGCAATTCTTAGCCCTGAAGCCATTTGCCATTTAGGTCCAAAATCGGGTTTTCTGCCTAATAATTGTGCTGATACAAATTCACCAACTACAAAAACAGTTCCGAATTTTACTATATCATAAATTGCATTATTTACACCTGGATTGGGGTTATTTAGAGCTTGTTTAGCAGCTAAACTGAGTTTATTAGTTATTAAACCATGTAAGGCAAACCCTAGAACAGTAGCTATAGTTACTTTCATCCATGGTTCATTAAATAACATTGGTTTAGTTGGATGAACTTGTGAATCTAATACATGTTGAACTAAAAAAATCATAGTCATCATCATAACATCAGTTTTAGCAAGTTGCATATCAAAATCTTGTATCATTAATTATAACTAGAAAAAAACATATATGAAATTTTTAAATAAATATTTTTTTATAGATTTTTAATAATTTATTTTTTTCAATGAGTTTATATTATTATACTTATATATATAATAATAATATGTATAAATTTATATTATTATTAGGTATAGCTATTGTTATATATTTTTTATATAGAGAAATTAGATTATTAAAAAATAAATATGAAATTATAAATACAACACTTGAAAATATTAAATCACAAATAAATATAAATCAACAATGTAATTTATGTAATGATAATTTAAATAAAAATAATTTAAATAAATATAATTTAAATAAATATAATTTAAATGATACATTAAATAAACATAATATAAATACAAATATATATGCTTATGTAAATAAATATAATGATAATTTAAATAATGATAATTTAGATAATAATAATTTAGATAATAATAATTTAGATGATAATAATTTAGATACTGATAATTTAGATAATAATAATTTAGATAATAATAATTTAGATAATTATAATTTAAATAATAATAATTTAGATACTGATATTTTAGATGATGATATTTTAGATAATGATATTTTAGATAATGATAATTTAGATAATGATAATTTAGATAATAATAATTTAGATGATGATATTTTAGATGATAATAATTTATATGATGATAATTTAGATGATGATAATTTAGATAATAATATTGAAATTTATTCTAATGAAGGCACTTCAGATGAACATAATATAATTAAATCATTAGATATAGAACAAATAGAACCTAATATAAAAATTAATCAAAAAATATTTAGTTATGAAAGTTTAAATAAATTAAAATTAGCAAAAATTAAAGATATTGCAAAAGAAAATTTAATTTTATTAAATCAAGGCACTAAAGTTAAAAATAAACAAGAATTAATAAATGATATTTTAGAAAAAAATATCTAAATTAAATATATTATGGATAATAGATATCATAAATGTAATTGTCCACCATTAATGGAGGATGGGAGATTTTTAACTTCTTATGTAAGAGGTAGAGTAGTAGATCAATATATTAGAAATATAAATAATATAGATTCAGCTCATAATTACAAATTATTTTTACAAGATAATACTATACAAATTTTAAATAATTTAAGTAAATCATTAGCTAATAATAATACATGTGTAGTAAATGATAATTGTAATACATTAAGTATAAAATCTATAAGATAAGTTTTTTTAGTTAAAAATAGTTTAATATTATTTAAAAATATCAAATGTATTAATATATGAATAGATTTGATAAAACACATTATGTATTTCCAACATTTGACCCAATTAAAAAATTAGAATTATTTAAATATGCTTCTAGATTAGAAATATATGATTTAACACAATATGCACATATGAATAATATACCAATAAATGTCAGCAATGATATTGGTGATAATTTAATTCATGAAGTTTTAAAAATAAGTGATACTAAAATATCTGAATATTCAAAATTAAATGCTATTAAAACATTGGTATCAAATAATGTAAATCCGGATTCATCTAATAAAGAAAATATAACACCTTTGCATATGGCTTGTTATAATCAATATAAGGATATTGTAAATTATTTATTAGAGTTAAAAGTTAATGTTAATGCTACAGATAATATGAATGCTACACCATTACATTATTTAATGAAAGGAAATATGAAAATATTTGAAGTTAAAGAAATTAAACCGTTTATTCAATATACAAAATCACCATCTATTAAAATTGACCAAAAAATTAATGAATTAAAATCAGAAATAATTAATCAAATTCAAAAAAATGATACACAATATAAAATATTAGATATATTAAAAGAAACAATATTTAATGTATTATTAGAAGATCCTAAAATATCAGATTATGCAAATCATTTAAAAAATGTTATAGTAAATAAAGGTTTAACAGAATTAACAAATTCTTCTAGTCAAGAAACAGCTGTATTATATTATAAAGAATTTATAAAAAATAGAATAAATAATATATTAGGAATAACTAAAATACCAATAGAAATTCATAAAAAAGAAATGACTTCATGGGGACCTACTGATACACCAGATTATGGTTTAATAAAAAATGGCGATGGGAAAAAATATATTAAATCATTATTTACATTAGCTTTAAAAAATATTACTAAATTAAGAGAATCATTTAAAATGATTGAAGACCCATATCTTCAAGAATTAAAAAATAAATATTTTATTAAAATATTAAAATACTCTTTATTAAAATATTCTTCTGAAACAACCTATACAAAACATTCAAATAAAACTATTGATAGGATAGTTCCTAATGACGACAAACTAATTCAAATTATAAATGATATTGATAATGACATTAAATTTCCAAATTTTATCAACTATAATAATTATAAATTATCATTTCATGACTATTTGCCGATAATAGATATTAAAAATATGACATATATAGGTTCTGGTTTGAAACCGACTGTTGTGCCAAATGATATATTACTTAAAAGTTTTAATATAAATAATATGATGGATGATGAGTACATAATAAATAACAAAATAATTGATATAAAATTCAAACTAGAAAATAATTATATATTTAATCAAGATAATATTGATAATTATTTATATAATTATATTTATAAAGTAATTGCAGTAGAAAATAATGATTTAAACAACATAATATCATTCATTGATACCAATATAACAAATTATATTAATAATAAAAAAATAACAAATATGCAGGAAATATTTAATTCGCATATATCTATAAGGTTATTATATTTATATTATATTATAAAAATAGATATGTTTAATGATTCAGAAGCACCAGAAGCATCAGAAGCAGACTTAAAAATATACCTACCAATATATTTATTAATATTAGTATCAGCATTAATTCATGTAAATGAATATGATAATCATATTAGTAATTGTATTAAAAATATTGAAAAACAATTTTCATATAATGGCGACATAAAAGAATATTTAGAATCATTAGGATTAAATAATATTGATTATAAAAATAAAAAATTAATATATCAAGATATTCTAAATAAATATTTAGAAATGGATGATGATAATAAACCATTAAAACAACATATTATTTATTTATCTTATTTTTTATATCAACATAATGATTTATCTTTATTTGAAAATTTTAGTAACTATAACAATTTTATTACAAATATTAATGATAATCATTATATAAAAACACATACAGGTATTATTAATGAAACTGACATAAATGACAGTAATGATTATAACACTAACCATATTATTATAGCTTATATATTAGGTTTATATTATGTAGGATCAATACCTAATATTAAATATGACGACACTGATTATGGTTCTATTATATTAAATCATAATAAGAAAGATATAACATATTCAATAGAATATCATATTGAAACATATAAAGAAAAAACATCTCAATCAAACCCCCGTATCATGGAAAGAAAAAAAATAGCTGTATATAAAAATAATATTGAGTCAGTTATAGAAATGCCAATAAAAGTATGGGAAAAACCAATTTCAGATGATAATTTAGATGACCTAAAAAATGATATATACTATACACTATATAATATATTCCCCTCTAAACAGTATAAACTAAATGAAAATTATAATGTATCAATACCAAATTTTTATTTTTATTTTTATATGTTATTAACTAATATATATAATAATCAAATAAATATTTATAATAATATTAAAGAAATTGAAGATATTATTTATAGAGTATTTAACATAAATTCACAAGAATTAAAAAAAATATATACTGACAAATATTATTATATTTTAATTTTATGTAAAACATTAGATACTCATATTAATTTATTAAAACAATTTTATGATATGTATTATGACTATGATGATTTATTTAATCAACGTGATATAGATATATTTAAAAAACATAAATATAATATATCAAATTTTAATTATATAGAATTAGCAAAATATTTAAATAAAATAAATTCATATTATTATATATATATCTATATTTATCATCCTGAAAAAAAAATACCATATTTTAATTATTATCAACTTCCTATAGATAATAGACCCAACAAATACAAATATTTTTCTGCAGAATTAGAATCAAAAACAGACGCAGACGAAGCAGAAACAGACTCAGACGAAGCAGAAACAGACTCAGACGAAGCAGAAACAGACTCAGACGAAGCAGAAACATACTCAGACGAAGCAAAAGCAGTAGTAGAATTAGCAGCACGCTCAAAAGCATCACCACCAGCACAAACACGTTCAAAAGCATTAATAGAAGAACGTGCAAAAACACTAAAAATACAATTAAAAAAATACGCAACACACCTACGAAAAGAAGCAATAAAACTACAATCAATGTCATCAGCCGCAGAACAATTAGAATCAATAGCAATGACAGAATTAACAAGTGCAATAGAAACAACAAACACATTATATCAAATTCTATTAGAAAAATATAATATGGCAACTGTTGCACAATCATCATACAACACAGCAGTAGCAGCAGTAGCAGACACAGCAGTAGCAGACACATCAGAAGCAGCACTTACCGCAGTACAAACAGCATATACAGCAGCACAAGCAGCATATACAGCAGCACAAGCAGCATATACAGCAGCACAAGCAACATATACCGCAGCATTAAACAAATCACGTGCAACAATTACAGAAGCAGCATTGGCAGCAAAAAAAGTTGCAACAGTAGTAGCAGCAAAAACAGAAGCCGCATCAGTAGCAGCAGATGCAACAAACGCATCAACATTAGCATCAGCCGCATCAACAGTAGCAGACGTAGAAATATTATACACACACCTACAACAAATAGCAATAAAATCATATGCAATAATTAAAAAAGAACTCTTAATACCACTACAAGAACAATCAATACAACTACAATTACAATCAACACATCTACAAGACGATGTACAACAACTACGAGAAGTAGCAAACCAACAACGAGAAGCAGCAAACCAACTACAAGGAAAAGAACAACAACTACGAGAAAAAGCACAACAACTACGAGAAAAAGCAGAAGCAACAGACGCAGCAGCAGCAGCAGAAGCAGAAGCAACAGACGCACCAGCAGCAGCAGAAGCAGAAGCAGCAGAAGCAGCAGCAGAAGCAGAAGCAGCAGAAGCAGAAGCAGCAGCAGCAGAAGCAGAAGAAGCAGCAGAAGCAGCAGAAGCAGCAGCAGCAGCAGCAGAAGCAGCAGAAGCAGCAGCGCAAGAACGAGAAGCAGTAGCAGCAGCGCGAGAACAAGAAGCAGCAAAAGCAGCAGAAGCAGCAGAAGCAGCAGAAGCAAAATATGTAGCAGAAACAAACGCACTAGAAGAATTAGGCGTAGAAGAGGCACTAGAAACTGTACTAAAAGCACTAGAAGCAGTAGTATCAGATAGATTGGTAATATATCGAGGAAATATTAATACGATTACTAGTAATTATGATACAATATTATATGAATATTATCAAGGTAAAATTCCATTTTTTGAAATGGAATTTGAGACTTTTAAACTAAATAAAGATGATAAATCTATAATTGTTCCTCCTTCATTATATAATTCAATAAAAATATTTTATGAAATTGTTATTAAAGAAATTATTAAAACATATTGTGATAAAATAAAGTATGATAAAATAAAACCAACATTATCAGAAATAAAAAATAAATTTAATTTAGCACGTGATGTTATTATAGATAAAGCAATAATATGTAGTATTATACAAAATGCAGTATTTGAAATTATTCAAAATTATATTGAATCTAGTATTAATTATTATTATGAAACAGTAATAATTAATAATACTGCTAACATGAAAGATTATATAAAAAAATATATAAAAGAATTTGTTAATGTTAATAATTTACAAGTATCATTAGATGATACATTAACAGAAATAACAGAATATTATAGAATTAAATTAGTAGAAACAAATGTAAAAGTTTTTAACAAACATATATTATATTCAGATGATTTATATAATTTATCAAGATTTAAAACTGGTTTTTATGTAGATATAAACCAAGAAATAATAAATAAAATTTTATCTCATGATGGAATAATAACAACACAAGATATAGAAGGTAGAACACCAATTGATTATTTAATTAAACAAAATAATTTTAGTTTTTTATTAATACTAAAATCTCTAAATATAAAATTAGAAACATATAAACAAAAAATTAAAAATAAATTAAGTTTACATATATCCAAAATTATTCCAAAAAAAGAAATTGAACCAATTAAAGATATAGAAGAATATCAAAGGTCAGAAGGAATAATAATTATAGATTATATAAAATCAAAAATTAAAAAATCAAATTTAACACCTTATTATCAAAAAGAATTTAAATTAGATAAAATTTTAGGTAAATTCAGTTGTCATCTTTATCATGATATTAAATCTTTAATAACAGCAAATGAAGCATTTGGGAATAATATATTAAAATATTTAGAAGATTCATTTAAAATATGTGAATATTTAACATTTAAATTATTATCAAATGATAACCCAATAATAGAAAAAATTGCTTTTAATTTATATTATTATAATAAATTATATCATATAGAAACAGAATTTTCAAATGAATATGATAAGCAATGTAAAATTACACCATACTCAATATCATATGATAATATTTCCAAAAATTTAAATAGTATATATTCATTTAATGAGTATTTTAAACAAAAAAATAATACAGATAATAAATTATTAAATCATTTAGTACAACAAAATAATATGTTATTAAATAGTATTGATATTGATATTGATATAGCTGATATAATATCTAATTATAAAAAAATAGTCGAAAATTTAGAGTCATATTTTACACTCCATAAATATACAAATAAGAATACATTATTACAAATAATATATTATAATATATTAATATATTTAACAAGACTTATAATTGGGACTAATTTAGAATTAATTATAAGAAGAGTATTATATAAATATTTTAAAGAAAGTAGTATTGATAAAAAAAATATTATACCTAGTATTGAAATTATGTTAAATAAAAAATTATATGGTTATGATAAATCATTAAGTGATATGATATATCAAGAAATATGTAAAACTATGGTTAAAAATGCATTAGAAATATTTGAAGATTATGTTGATGAACAAGAAAATGTATATACTACAGCAAGAGAATTATTATTAAATTTCTTTGATTTGTTTAACTTAACTATAATTAAAATTCCTGATAATATAATAACTATTATGAAAAGACAAATAATAGATTATTTTGATACATTTAGTTATAGATGTATTACATATTGGTTAGTAACAATTGAAAATATATTCAAATATATTATAAATAATTATAGATTATTAATAATGTATCAATTAACTGATTAAATTTCTTCAGTTATTTTTAAAGTTTTATTTTAAAAAATAACTTAAATTTCTTCAGTTATTTTTAAAGTTTTATTTTAAAAAATAACTTAAATTTCTTCAGTTATTTTTAAAGTTTTATTTTAAAAAAATAACTTAAATTTCTTCAGTTATTTTTAAAGTTTTATTTAAAAAAAATAACTTAAATTTCTTCAGTTATTTTTAAAGTTTTATTTTAAAAAATAACTTAAATTTCTTCAGTTATTTTTAAAGTTTTATTTTAAAAAATAACTTAAATTTCTTCAGTTATTTTTAAAGTAAAACTATGATTTATATTTCTAAAATTAACTCTACTACCATCAGGATATAAAAATTTTATATCAATATAACTAAGACAAGATATTGGAAAATTTTTAGAATATATATTATTAGGATATTGAACAAAAGTATTAAATAAAACATCTCCTGGATTTCCTGATAATAATATTTTTGCAAATGCAGGTTGAATATTATTATTATTAGTATATATATATTCTATATCATTAATATACATTAAAATATAATTATATTTTCCATCTAAATTAATAAAACCATTATTGTATTGTATTATATTTCCTACTGAATCAAGATTATTAGAATATATATAATTATCTTGATTTGTAATTATTGAATTAAATTCTGTTATTGAATAATCATCACCTACATTTTTAAATCCTAATATATCACCAAATGTATCATTCTTATTAAAATAAAAACTTACTTGAGTTTTTGATTTAATAAGAATATCTTCTCCACCACTACTTTCAGTATTAGCAATTGTTATTTTAATTTGACTTTTTTTTCCTAAAATAATATCATAAGTTTGATTTTCTAAATTTTTATTATATACAGTATGAGTTTTATTTATATAACTTGCATCAATTGATAATATTTGATTTATATTAACAATATCTTTTAATGTTATATTAGTTGATTGAGATATTATTATTGTATCATTTATATCTACAATATTATTAGGATGACTTATATTTAATACATAATAATTATCATTATCAATAGTTATTAATTTAATAGATAAACTATTTGGTAATTTAGTTAAATTATAAGGTTTAAATGATATAATATGAGAACTAATATCTAATGTTATATCAAAATTATTATATTTTTTAATTATATTACTATTTATTCTTTCAACTTTATTTATACTTGAATTTAATTTGTCTATTAAATTTGTAGCATTATAAAATCCTGAAGGTATAATAACCTTATATATATAATCACCATCTTCTATATTTTTCCAATATAATTTATCATTTATATTTTCCTTTATTAAAATGTCTATATAAGGAAATTCTGAACTAACTAATTCAATATTAGTTATATTATTAAAACTTTTTTTTAGAAATATAGTATAATTATCTACATAAGGATATCCAAGAATTGAATTAATTATTTTAAATATTTGGATTTTATCACCCCCTTCATTAGATGTATTAAAAGAATAATAATTTAATAAAATTTCAAATTCATTTTCATTATTAATTTTATTAATTGTATAAGAATTTTGATAATTAAAATTATTAATAGGATAATTAGCATTGATGTTGCCTAGTTTAATACCATTAATATGTAAATATGATATTTTAAATATTTGATTTATATTATAATCAGAATCAGATACAAATATATTAGGTAATTCAAAAAATAAACAATGTTGATTCAATAAATTAATATTAAATGAATTAAATAATTCAGTTGATATATTAGTTAATAAATTTAAAGTTGATTCTGCAATATCATTAGCTATCAATACTTTTTTAATACCTAATAAATAATTAAATGGAATATTTTTAATTAAATTATTTTCGGTTTGATTACCATATATTTCAATATTTATATATAAATCTTTAGTAAATTGTGTATAATTAATATTAATTAAATTATTTTCAAAATAAATCATGGCATATTTAAAGTTATTAATTAAATATATAGGATTAGATAATATCTTATATATACCTGATACATTTTGAATAATAATATTATCTCCTTGTAATAAATTATGGAGAGGATAATTTATTTTAATTATATTACTATTTAATGTAAAATATAATGGATTATTAGGAAGAACTTTATTATTAGATTTATAAATATGTTTTGGATACATACTTCTATAGGTACTATCTATGTTTAATAAAGTTATTTTTGGCATATATAAAAATATAATATAATTATCATTTTATATATTATATTTTTATATAGCCAAAAATATAATATAATTATCATTTTATATATTATATTTTTATATAGCCAAAAATATAATATAATTATCATTTTATATATTATATTTTTATATAGCCAAAAATATAATATAATTATCATTTTATATAT